>Ga0310695_10001411_pt1 | contig 57069 bp, 49 predicted proteins | sample RumenRJG_04DNA_FD_203882 | JGI IMG/M metagenome (GOLD analysis project Ga0310695, IMG submission 203882) | Bovine rumen microbial communities from Lethbridge, Alberta, Canada - RJG_04 (v2) (version 2) | ecosystem: Host-associated > Mammals > Digestive system > Stomach > Rumen | place: Canada...
TTTCATTATATTAATTATGCATTATGAATTGTGCATTAAAAATTATGCATTATGAATTATGCATTATGAATTGTGCATTAAAAATTATGCATTATGAATTATGCATTGTGAATTATGAATTATGCATTGTGAATTATGCATTGTGAATTATGAATTATGCATTGTTCATTATTTTAGTATCGCTGACATTCCGATACAAAGTCCGTCTACTTCGTTTTGATTCAATGGTTTAGCTTGAATTTCAAACGTTTTTAAATCGTATTTGTCTAATGCTTTAGTGGCTTTCCAAGCGGCGAAATTGCCGACGTTTTTCATTCTTGTGATTTTTACATCAACCTCTTTGTTGAGGGCGGGAATGAAAACTTTCTTTTGGTCATTGATTTTTATGCCCGGCAAATAATCTTCTCTTACTGAGAATACGAACCAATAATCATCTGTTTTTGAGATGTTCATGATAGGTGAGCCTGTGCCGACGAGTTCGCCGATTTCGGGATAAATTTCAGTGATTTCGCCGTCGGCTGAGGCAATCAAAACCATTTCGTCGATGTATGAAGAAACCTCTGAAACTGCACCTTTAGCTCTTTCTACTTGAGCGCGTGCTGCGGCTTTGTCTTCTTTTTGAGCACCGTTTTCAGCCATATCGTATTGAGCTTTTGCTGCTTTTTCGGTTGCTGCCATGGCGTCGTATTGAGCTTTGGCTTCATCACGTTTTTGAGCGGCTATAACACCCTCTTTGAAAAGGTTTTCGGCTCGTTCGTAAGTTTTTTTAGCAACTTCAAGACCGGCTTTTGCTTTTTGCCACATCTCGAATGCGGCTTGTTTTTGCTCTTGACGTGCACCGTTTTGAGCTTTTTCTTCAATGGCTTTGGCTGCGGAATATGCTGCGTTGGCTTGTGAAAGTTTTGCCATGATGTCCGGTGCTTCAAGGATTGCTAACGTATCGCCTTTTTTAACACGGTCGCCTTCTTGAAAACGTATTTCAGCGATTCTGCCCGGTACTTTTGACGATACTCTGTAATCGGTAGCATCGGTTTCGCCTTGAATAACTTCTTCAGGGTCGGTCTTGGTCAGACCCACTATTATAACTACTGCTATTACGGTTAAAATTACCGCCGCAAATAATAAATTTGCCGTTACTTTTCTGTTCATTTTTCTAATAAATTAAGAATTACGAATTATGAATTATAAATTAGTAATTTAATCTTCCTGTCGCTTTGTTCAAATAAAGTTGTGCGAGTTTGAGGTCGATTTTTGCCTGAACCATAGTGGATTGTGCTTTCAGCCAGCCGGTCTGCGCCTCCAAAACGTTAGAAACAGGGATTACGCCCTCTTTTAAACCGACATTTGCATACCGCAAATTTTCTGTTGCCGATTGAAGGCTTTTTTGTGCCGTTGAAAGTCGTTTTGCAGCCTCTATAACACGTTGTGAAGATTGTTTTACTTGAAGTTCAATTTTTTCGCGGGTTTCTTCCAATTTACATTCGGCTTTTTCTGCCTCAAGTTTTGCAACACGTGTTTTATAGATACGTTCACCGCTTGTTATGATAGGAATTTTAACGCCTACGCCTACTGTCCACATTCCTTTCATTTTGTTTTCAAAACCGTTGAAACATGATGGATTTGTCCATGTGTAACCGCCGGTTAAAGCCACGTTCGGCAAAAATTCCGCACGGACAACGTTTACTTTCTGCTCGTAAATTTTGGTTGCAAGTTCTAATGCGTTGAGCTCAGGACGGTTTACGTTTTTTGCGTCAATATTTGTCGTGTCAATGTTTTCAGCCTCTGAAATGTCAGCTAAAAGTAAAATGTCGTCTTGAGTTGCATCGGCTAACGTAAAATCGCTTTCAAGCGGCATTCCACATATCTGACACAAAAGCATTTTGCAAAGTGAAAGACCGTTATCAACCTGAATAACAGTAACTTCGGCTTCGTTGAGTTTTACTTTTACGCTCAAACCGTCAGCTTTGGTTGCAAAACCGTTTTCTACGAGTTTTTCAACGTTTGCATCAAGAGTTCTTAACAAGTTAAGATAACTTTCAGCAAGTTTCTTTTTACTTTCGAGTGATACGATTTGCCAATAAGCCTCGTCTACTTTTACGATAAGTTCTTGATTTTGAAGATCGTATTTCGATTCTTCCACCTGATTGAGATAATCGGTGATTTTGTTGTAAGCAATAATTTTGCCGCCCATGTAAATAGGTTGTGTCAGCATTATGCTTGCAAGAAAAATATTATGTGTGTTGAGAGTCAGAGCGTCTGCAATTTCGTTGCCCACTCCTGAAACCGCACCGAGAGCCGATTCTATACGTCCCGGACTCTGAAGTGTTTGGACAAGTTGTGGTAAATACTTTTCAACGGCTATTGCCATTTGAGGGTTGGCCTGAAGGTATTGCAAAAATTGAGGATTTTGCTGAAGTTGTTGAATTTGTTGCAAAATACCGTTTTTTGCTTCACCGATTTGAGAGGTAAGTCCGTTACCTACACCGCGGAGTTTTTGTTCTTGTTCTTCGCTGATTAGGTTGATGTTTTTGCTTGTGTAAACGTATGCGCCTATGGCGTTAACGCGTGGCAAATATTTTGAAAATGCCGTTTTTTTGTTGTTTTCTGCAATTTCCTTGTCGATAGCCGACATCCTAACGTCTTTGTTGTTGCTGATTGCCATAGCTCTGCAACTATCTAAGGTTAAGACGGTTGTTTGTGAAAGACCTTTCATGCAAAGCAACATCGGCAACGCCAATATCAGTAACTTTTTCATCTCTTAATATTTTTGTGCAAAATTACTTCAAAAAATATATCCGTCAAAGGAAAAATAAAGGAAAAATTGGAATAAATAACGGGTTATCGCATTAGTACTCAATATCCGTAAGGCTCAGGGCGTGAGCGGGGACGGATTGACCTGCACAAGTGCGGCTTTTAGCGTTTATTATTTCCTGAAATTTTTCTAACGATATTTTTTTTGCCCCTAAATCCGTTAATGTGCCGACCAAAGCGCGTACCATATTTCTTAAAAATCTGTCCGCTTTTACTGTAAAAACTATTTTATGCCCCTCTTTTACGAAATCGGCTTGATAAAGTTTGCAAATTGTGGTTTTGTTGTCAGCACCCGCCTTACAAAAAGATGCAAAATCTTCGGTTTGTTTTAGAATTTCGCAACCTTTTTGCATTAAATCCAAATCCAAATCTTGCGGAAAAAACCACGAACTTTCTTTTAAGAAGACGTCTTTTTTTAAATGTATTAAATATTTATAAGTGCGGCTTTTGGCGGAAAACCTCGCATTAAAATCTTTTGAAACCTTTTCGATTGAGAAAATCGCGATGTCATCGGGTAAAAATCTATTAAGTTTGTAAACTAAATATTCTAAATCAGAAATCTCGTTTTGAGTGTCGAAATGTGCAACAAAAAACGCTGCATGAACGCCAGTATCCGTTCTGCCTGCCCCAAGCGTGGAAATTTTCTCTTTCAAAAGCATGGATAATGCCTTGTCCAAAACCTCTTGGACTGTCAAGGCGTTAGGCTGTAACTGCCACCCGTGATAATTTTTGCCGTTATAAGACAGCGTGATTTTGTAGCGCATGGTCGAAATAAAAATTTTGTTGCAAAAATATTCAAAAAATTCTAACTTTGTGCCAAATTTTTTATAAAAGAAATGATTAAATTTTTAAAAGTTTTTGCAATACTGATATTTGGTTTTTCAAGTATTTGTTCTGCCCAACATTTAATAGGGTTGAACACTTATTATATTCAATCGAAAATCAGTTGCGATTCTGCGGGTCTCAACAAAAAAATGTTTGCAGCACCGGGTTACGGTTTCGGAATCGCTTACAAACACATGGAATTGAGGAATATAATTGGTTTTCAAGGCGAAATCAATTATCAAAGCATGACTTTTAGAGCCGAGCCTTCGGACAATGAATATTTCAAACAGAATTTAAAATACGTTCATATTCCGCTTTTTATGCACATTGATTTCGGTCAGCATAGTGTTAAAGCATTGTTTGCTGTCGGTACATACGCCAATATTCTTTTGGAAAAATCAAAACCCGAAACCAATATCACCAATTTTGATTCTACGGGAATTGACAGAATAGCATTTGGAGAGTACAACAAATTTACATACGGTCTGACAGGTCAGGCGGGAATTGCTTTTTGTACTAAAGTCGGTGTTTTTCAAATCATGGCACGCGGTTGTATCGGAATGTCAAAAATGATAAGAATGGACGATATTGCCCTTCTGAATTATGTTACGGAAAGAACTTGTGGTTTAGGCGTTTCGTATTATAAACCTTTCGGCAAAGAGCCTTATTATACGAAGAAAGAAAAAATCAAAGATGAAGAACCGCTTGAAGACATCTCTGTAACGCCTCAAGAAGAGGTTAAGGAGGAGGTTGAAGAAAAAATAGAAGACGAAAAAGATAAAAACGCACCTACCGAAGAGGATTTGGATTGGGAAAAACGTTTTGATGAGGAGTAAAAAATGGAAAACGGAAAAGTTTATATGGTTCCGATGTCGTTGGGCTCGGAAAATTTCAAATATTATTTGCCTGAGGATGTTTTAGAAAAAATCCGCAGCATTAGATTTTTTATAGCCGAAAATGCTAAAACGGCACGTCATTATTTTATTCTTTTGGGAATGAGGGCGTTTTTGCCACAGATTACCGTTTATGAAATGGATAAACATAACAAGGATTTTGATTATTCGGTTTATTTTGACGTTTTGAAAAACTCTCAAGATTTGGGCGTAATTTCAGAGGCGGGCTGTCCCGGTGTTGCAGACCCGGGCGCAAGTGTGGCTTTGAGTGCGCATAGAGCCGGTTTTCAGGTTGTTCCGCTTGTTGGTCCTTCCTCAATTTTGCTTTCGGTGATGGCAAGTGGTCTTAATGGTCAAAGTTTCGCTTTCAACGGTTATTTACCCGTAAAAAATCCCGAACGTCAAAAAGCTATTAAAAAACTTGAAGACCGTTCAAAGGAATTGAATCAGACACAGGTTTTTATTGAAACGCCTTATCGCAACAATACATTTTTGGAAACTCTTTGTAATGTATTGAATCCTAACACTTTACTTACGGTTGCCTGTGATATTACCATGCCGGAGGAATTTATAAAAACTCAGAGTGTTGCTAATTGGAAAAAACAAAAAATCAATATTGATAAACGTCCCGCGATTTTTTTAATTTTAAAAAAATAATTTTTTTTTGTGGAATTTTTCTTCTTTTATATCTTATTGGTGTAGTTAAAAATAAATAATAATTCAAAAAGTTTTAAAAAAAATAAGAAATGAAGAAGATTTATTCTTGGATGCTTGCCGCAGCATTTTTAGGCGGTTCTACATTGACAATGACATCTTGTCATAAAGATGATAAAGAGGATGAACCCGCACCTTTGGAACAACCTCAGGAACAAAAAGATGAACGTCCTATGTCGGAAATTGTTTCAAAAGTTATGGTTGAACATATCAGAAACAACGTAAAAAGTTTGGCTGAAAATTACAGCAACGGTGCGCTTAAAACCATGGTTTACGGTGGTTCGCAGGTATTTGCGTGGACCGGGTATAATAGAAAATTTATAACTGAAATTCAGGAATATTTTTTGAAAGGAATTAAAGCGGAGAATTTTAAGGCTGTAGATGAAAAATCAGACTTAGCGAAAGAAGGTTACACAAAATATTTGGAAGTAACGGCAACGGATATGGGGTGTTGTTATGAGTTTGTTATGAAAAGTGCTAAAGAAACAGGTACGAAACAGGATGAACCTAAAAATATCACACCTGCAGAGAAATTGACTTTAGTTTTCCCGCTTGATTTGGACGGCATGGCTGAAAAGTGTAAAGTAGTTTTAACTGATGCCGGAACTACTTACGAAGAAAAATTTTTTGATGTAACTAAAGCTGTTACAGGAAAAGAAGATTCTAAAGGAGAATATGCAGTTGTAATTAAAATTCCGGAATCATACAATTTTGAAATCAGTTTGTTGTCAGACGGCGAATACAAACCGGCTTTTGACGGGGAATTTGTAGCTGGTAGCAAAAAGTCGATTTCTAAAACAGGAACGTTGCCTTCTCATGATTTTTCCATAACCATTAATTCACATTTAAATGGTTATTCTCAGTACGGTATCCGTGATGATGAAAGCAAATTGGTATGTAATTATAAAGATCTTAGTACCGATAACACTGAATCAGGCAATCTTGAATTTGCTTTTTCTCAGAACGGCATGGATATTATTGATACCAAATTGAAAATATCAAGAAAATTTGGCGAAGAGGAGACTAACAGCGGCGAAGGGGAAAAAACTGAAGCTGAAGTAAAAGAACAAATCGTTCCTATGAAAATGGAGCAATTCAAATTTGCGGATTTGTTGAAAATGGCGCCAGGTTCCTTTATAGAAGGTCTTTCTATTGATGATTTGACGGTAACAGTTCTTGACGATTTGACAGCTGAGGTAAAAATGCCTGATTGCGCTGCTTATTTGGCAACCCGTCTTAAATCGATCGACGCTCGTCATAATTGGGCAGACCAAACAACAATGGATTCTTATGCAAAAGAATTGAACGATAATATTACGATGTCTCTTACAATGAAAGGTCTTAACATGCCTGTTCCCGTGCGTATGCAGACAGTTGAGTTCGGCGCAGGAAAGACTATTATGCCGGCTGTTCAATTGGATGGAACAGAAAATTACACTCCGATAAAGCAATTGCTTGATTTGGAAACGATGGAATATTTAACCTACATTGCTGACGATTACACGACTCCGTTGATTGATTTGGTAAATTTTTTAATGAATATGAGTCATTAATTAACAGTATAAAAATAAATAAAATAAAAAACGGGGACTGATTTTCAGTCCCCGTTTTTTATTAAAAAAAAGAAATAAAAATTATTTCATTTCTACCGTAACGATACTCATCGGCGGAAGTTCAACCGTTAAAACGCCTTTTTTAACAGATGCTCCGTTAAAAGGTTTTATTTTTATGGTTTCAGGATTTTCAAACGAGTTGTAATCGTTGAATTTTGCCGATGTGATGATTTCTGCTTTGTTCATAGCAGTTGCTTTAATTTCTGAGAGATTAAGCGTTATGGTTTGTTTATTTTTGGGATCAACGTTTGTTAATGTTAAATGATAAACGCCGTCTTTTTTCGACAAAGTACTGCTCAAAGCGTTGATAGATTCACCGTTGAAAGTGTATTTCGGGGATTTGAAATCCATAGGAATATATTCTGCGTTTTGATGAACGGCATACATTTTAAACACGTGATATGTCGGTGTTAAAACCATTTTGTCGTCTTTGGTCAAAACCATTGCTTGGAGAACGTTTACTACTTGAGCTATATTACACATTCCGAGTCTGTCAGCATATTTGTGGAAAATATCAAAAGTCGTACTTGCTAAAATAGCATCTCTCAAAGTGTTTTGCTGATAAAGGTGTCCCGGTATTGAACCTTGCTCTTGGTCTGTCCAAATACCCCATTCATCAACGTCAAGTTTTACGTTTTTGTTGTATTTAGCAATAATGTCAATATGACCTTTTACTAATTCGTCCATTTTGTAACCGTCGCGGATAACACCGAAATATTGATCTTCAGCGAAACCTCTGTCGGGTCCTTTAGAACCGTTCCAATCTCTGATAGGAAGTACGTAATAATGGAGCGAAATATGTTCCATATTGTTGCCGGCTCTTTTCATTAAGGTTTCAGTCCAGTTGTAATCGAAGTCGTTAGAACCTGAGGCAACTCTTTTGGGATAAGTGTTGTTGCTGTAAAGGTGTGCATAGCCGGAATATTGACGGTAAAGGTCTGCATAAAATTCAGGACGCATATTTCCGCCGCAACCCCAACTCTCGTTGCCGATACCGATATAATCAATTTTGTAAGGTTTTTCTCTACCGTTTTGTTTACGGTAATTAACATTTGGACAATCTTGAGTACCGGTGATGTATTCAAGCCAGTCGTTCATATCTTTAACAGTGCCTGAGCCTACGTTTACGGAAAGATAAGTTTTGCAACCGAGTTTTTCGCAAAGGGTGAAAAATTCGTCAGTACCGAAAGAATTGTCTTCCATTGTTCCGCCCCAAAAAACGTTTTTGATAGCGGGTCTGTCTTTTGTAGGTCCAACGCCGTCTCTCCAATGATAAGTATCGGCAAAACAGCCGCCCGGCCATCTTAAAACAGGAATTTGAAGATCTTTTAACGCATTGAAAACATCAGTTCTGTAACCATCTTGATTAGGAATTTTGCTGTCTTTACCAACCCAAATACCGTTGTAAATACAGCGTCCGAGATGTTCTGCAAATTGTCCGTAAATTTCGGCAGGAATTACGTATGAATCTTTACTCGAGGTTCTCAGTTCGGTCTGAGCCGAGGCTGACAATGTCAAGGCTAATGCCGAGGCTAAAAATAATGTTTTTTTCATTTACTCGTTTGTTTTTTTTTTAAAATAAAGTGTGGAAATTAATATGTAATTAATGTATTTTTTGAGGGATAAAATTAATACAAAAAATTAACATAGAAAAACTTTTTTTTTCATTTCACCCTAAACAAAAGTTACACTAAAGTTGAAAAAATAACATCGAAAATTTTAAAAATGGTATACATTTTGTAAAAAATTCGCATAGATATAAACAATTTTCTGTTTATACGAAATTAAAAGGAAAGAAAATTATTAAACATTATTAAATAGAAAAAAATTATGGAGAATACAATCAGAGTTGAAAGGGCTAAGAAAAAAATCACTCAAGCAGAACTTGCAGAAAGGGTTGATGTTTCAAGACAAACGATTCACGCTATTGAGACGGGAAAATTTATTCCCTCTACTGTTTTAGCACTCAAGATAGCGAGATATTTCAAAGTAAGGCTTGAAGATATTTTCAAACTTGAAGAAAACGATTAAGTTTTTTTATGTTTACCTTTGGTAAGGCAAAAACGTCCTGCAAGAAAATGTATTTTTTTTGCAGGACGTTTTTTGTTTTATAATTTTGCCATAATGAAAAGACTTTTTTTTTAAAAAATAGACTTATGAAGCGACTTTTATTTTTTGTTTTAGGTTTGATATTTTTTTCGTCTTGTAATACAACTCAAAGTGCCGAGCCGAAAGAAACGCCGCTTGTTGTAAAAAAGGAAAAAGATTCCGTTATAAAAGAACTTATTGTTGCTGCCGAAGACACTGCTAATTATATGAAACTTTTGCGTGGCAAAAAAATTGCTTTGGTTGCAAATCCTACTTCACGGGCATTCGGCAAGCATCTTTTGGATTTTTTTCTTGAAAATTCATTAACGGTTGAAAAAGTTTTTGCGCCTGAACATGGTTTTAGGGGCAGCGGAGAGGCTGGTGAAAAAATTCAAAGCGGTATTGACGATAAAACGGGCGTTAAAATCGTTTCGCTTTTCGGCAAAAATTTAAAACCCTCTTCTGAGCAAATGCGCGGACTTGATGTTGTGGTTTATGACATTCAAGATGTGGGATGTAGATTTTTTACTTATATCAGCACTTTACATAATGTCATGGAGGCTTGTGCTGAAAATAATGTTAAAGTGCTTGTTCTTGACCGTCCTAATCCTAACATTGACTATGTTGACGGGCCTATAAGGGAGGACAATTGCGTATCGTTTGTTGGTCTTGACCCTTTGCCGGTAGTTTACGGCATGACGGTCGGTGAGCTTGCTTTTATGATGAATTTAGAGGGGTGGCTAAAAGGTGGCGTAAAATGTGATTTGCAGGTAATTCCCGTTAAAAATTATACGAGGAAGACGAAATATGTTTTGCCGGTGAAACCTTCGCCTAATCTTCCTGATTATCTTTCTGTTAGAATGTATCCTTCGTTATGTTTTTTTGAGGCAACGAATATAAGTGTCGGTAGAGGAACGTTAAAACCTTTCAGTTCAATAGGTTATCCTGATCCGAAATACGGTGAATATGTTTTTACGCCCAAAGATATTCCCGGAATGCAGACCAATCCTTTGCACGAGGGACAAAAATGTTATGGATTGGATTTTTCGGGTTTAAATCCTGATGAGCAGCGTTTTACATTGAAATATTTTATCGAAATGTATAAATTATCATCTGGGAAAATGTTAACGAGAGAAAAATGGTTGTCTTTGCTTTTGGGCAATACCCGTTTGAAATCACAGCTTGACAGTGGTCTTTCAGAAGAGGAAATCCGTAAAACATGGCAGCCTAAACTTGATGAATTCAAAGAGAAACGGAAAAAATATTTGATTTATGACTAAAGTTTAAAAAAAAACACCATTGTTTGTTTTCTTGAAAAAACTTTTTTATTTTTGTGTAATAGGTATTTTGATTTTGGCGTTTTAGACATCAATAGTAATTATGGCTACAAACAAATTGAAAGTTATAAACGACCCGGTTTACGGGTTGATAAATATCGAAAACGAACTTATTTTCGATATTATCGAACATCCGCTGTTTCAACGTCAAAGACGTATTAAACAGTTGGGTCTCAGTTATTTAGTTTATCCGGGAGCTATGCACACAAGATTTCAGCATTGTCTTGGTGCAACTTTTTTGATGCAAAATGCTTTGAAAGTTATTTCCGAAAAAGGGTACATTCTCAGTGATGAGGATAGGGAAGGGGCTTTGACTGCTATTTTGCTCCACGATTTAGGGCACGGACCTTTTTCACACACCTTGGAAAACAGTTTTTTTGAAAATATTTCGCACGAAAAAATTTCTGAAGAGTTTATGAAAGTGATTAACAAAGATTTAGGCGGAAAAATTCAAAGCGGAATAGATGTCTTTGTTAATACTTATCCTAAAAAAATCCTTCATAAGTTTGTGTCAAGTCAGCTTGATATGGACAGACTCGATTATCTTAACCGGGACAGTTTTTTTACGGGTGTGAGCGAGGGAATTGTCGGCAGCGACAGAATTATAAAAATGCTGAATTTTGTAGGCGATGACCTTGTTGTGGAGGCAAAAGGAATTTATTCCGTCGAAAAGTTTTTAATCGCAAGGCGTTTGATGTATTGGCAGGTTTATCTTCATAAGACGGTAGTCGTTGCCGAAGAAATCCTTAAGCTGATTATAAAACGAGCAAAAGAACTTTTACGTTCGGGAAAAGATATTTTTGCTCCCCCGTCCTTGAAATTCTTTTTAACTAACACCATAACTCAAAGCGCATTGTATCAGAATTTTGATGGTTTAACACCGCTTGAATATTTCGCTCAATTGGACGATTCTGATATAATTTCAGCGATAAAAGTTTGGCAAAATTCCGACGATTTTGTATTAAAAAGTCTTTGTAATAGATTGATTAATAGGAAATTATTCAAAATTATGGTTTTCCCTAACGAAATTTCTCAAGAGAAAATTTCAGAAATTAAAAAAGATGTTTTAAAGAAGAAACTTTGTCCTGAAGAATTTTTGGATTATTTTGTTATAGAGGGTACACTTTATAATAAGGCGTATTCAAGGGGCAAGGACGAAACTATAAAAATCGTTATGAAAGATTCTCTTGTCAAAGATATTGCCTCTGCTTCTGATATTTCAAACGTTTCGGCGCTCAGCAAAACGGTTAAGAAAAATTTTGTGTGTTACGCAGTGTAATTTTTTTTATCGTGAAAAAATACTGCCGCAAGAAAAATATTCAATTCTTGCGCCTAAAATTTTTTTCATTATTTCAAATTGTTCTTTACCTGTGCAGTGCATTGTGTAAAAAATTGTGTTTGGGTAAGTTAATAATTTTTCGGCTAAAAATTCGACTTCTTTTTTGTCGCTTTTCATAAGGTGAAAACCGCCGAAAACATAATCGGGATATTTGCCCGAAATGTAGAAAAGTTTTTCGATAATGTTAATAATGCCGCAATGAGCACAGCCTGCAAAAAGAAAAGTTTTTGAATTTTCGGTTATAACAAGATTTTGTTCGTCAGAAAATTTGTCAAGCGTTTGTTTGTCAGCACTAAAAAGCAATTTGCTGCCTTCTGATAGCGGGAAACTGCCGCTGACGTTGGAAAACAAAAATATTTCATCGGAAATTTTTCTTAAATCACCGCATTTTATAAATCTTGGATTATCTTTCAAGTGCGGATTAAGTCCGATAAATTTAAAACCTGTTGTTTTCAACGAATAACGCTCAAGAAAAGCCAATTGATTGATAAAAACTGGGGCTTTATGGTTTTCTTTCAGAAAAAATTCCAATCCTCCACCGTGGTCGTAATGTCCGTGCGAGATAACGGCAAAGTCGATTCCGCTTATTTTCAACCCGAGTTTTTCGGCGTTGAAAACGAAATTTCCGCTTTGTCCGGTATCAAAAAGAATTTTTTGGGAATTTTCTGTTTTAATAAAAAGGCTTAAACCGTGTTCCGGTAAAAGCCCTTCTTTTAAAGTAGTATTTTCTGAAATTGAAACAATTTGCATTTTTTTTACTTTCCTTGTTATACACCTTTCAACAAGCAGGCAACGGCAAGGATTACAAATCCTGCTCCTAAAAGCCAAAATGCGTAGGGAGATACATGAGGAATGTTAACAAAATGACTGATGAGTCCAAGGACGCCGAGACCTACGGCTACGCCCCATACTGAGTTTTTAGGTGCTGTTAATTTCATAATATTAGTAAAAATTAAAAGTTATTAATTAAAGTTTCAGCGCAAACATAACCAAAAAAAATGAAATTTCAAAAACTATTGATAAAAAAAATTAAAAAACTTTTTTAGTTTCAAATAGAATTACTAACTTTGTACAAAATTATCATATATGGAATTTTCAGCAAAAATAATAGCCCAATACTTGAACGGTCAGGTAGAAGGCGACGAAAACGTAACAGTTTCGTCAGTTTCTAAAATTGAAAGCGGAAAAAAAGGTACGCTTACTTTTCTTTCCAATCTCAAATATACTCAGTATATTTATGATACCGAGGCTTCTATCGTTTTGGTGAATAAGGATTTTAAGCCCGAAAAGCCCGTTAAGCCGACTTTGATTAGGGTTGATAATGCCTACGAATGTTTAGCGAAACTTTTGCAACTTTATCAGCAGTCAATACCTCAGCCTCAAGGCATAGAACAGCCTTCATACGTTTCTCAAGGTGTTGAAATTCCTCAAGATATTTATTTAGGCGCATTTTCTTACATCGGAAAGGGTGTTAAATTGGGCAAAAACGTCAAAATTTATCCTCAATGTTATATCGGAGATAATGTTGAAATTGGTGACAATGTAATGCTTTATCCCGGTGTAAAGATTTATCAGGGTTGTGTTTTGGGCAATAACATAATCGTTCATGCCGGCACTATAATAGGTTCTGACGGTTTTGGTTTTGCACCTCAAGCAAGCGGTGCATATTACAAGATTCCTCAAATCGGAAATGTTATAATCGAAGACGATGTGGAGCTTGGTGCTAATGTTACGATAGACCGCTCAACAATGGGCAGCACAATTATTCATAAAGGCGTTAAACTTGATAATCTTTGTCATGTCGCGCACAATTGTGAGATCGGCGAAAATACTGTTATGGCGGCTCAATGCGGATTGGCAGGCAGCACCGTTATTGGTAAAAATACTATGGCGGGCGGTCAGTGCGGTTTTGCAGGGCACATGACTCTTCCCGATAATTGTAAATTCGGTGGCAAAACAGGTGTCAGCCACAAATTGAATGAGACGGGAGTTTATATCGGTTATCCTGCCGTACCGCAGATGCAGTTTTTTAAATCACATATTTCATTGAAAAAACTGCCTGATATGGAAAAAGAACTTCAAAACTTACAAAACGAAATCGAAGAATTGAAAAAGCATAAATAAAATGTCAGAGAAACAAAAGACAATTAAGGAGCAAAGCATAACGTTAAAAGGCAACGGTTTGCATACCGGTGTTGAGGTTGAAATGTGTTTTAAACCCGCAGCCGAGAATTTTGGTATAAGATTCAAGAGGGTTGATTTGGAGAATCAGCCTGAGGTTCGCGCTATTGCGGATAATGTAACGGACACTTCACGTTCTACCACTATCGAAGAAAAAGGCGCAAAGATAGGAACTATCGAACACGTTATGTCAGCCCTTGCCGGTTTAGGTATCGACAACGTGTTGATTGAAATTAACAATGCTGAAACCCCGATTCTTGACGGTAGTGCAAAACCTTTTGTTCAGGCACTTCAACAGGCTGGTATTGTGGAGCAGGAGGCTGAAAAAAACTTCTTTAGGATAAAAGAGAATTTAACATATTCAAATCCTGAAAAAGGCATCGAGCTTACTTTGATTCCTCAAGAGAATTATTCAATCAATGTGATGATTGATTATAATTCTAAGGTATTGGGTTCGCAATTTGCCTCAACGGTTGAATTTAAGGATTATGATAAGGAAATAGCACCTTCAAAAACGTTTGTCTTTACAAAAGAGTTGGAATTTTTAGCGAAAAACAACCTTATAAAAGGTGGTAGTCTTGATAGTGCTCTCGTTATCATGGAAGAGGAAATGTCACAAGAAAAAATCGATGAATTGGCAAAACTTTTGGGTAAACCGAGTGTTGATTTTTCAGGAAGGAAAGGCATTCTCAACGAGAAAGATTTGATTTTTGCTAACGAACCCGCAAGACACAAACTTTTGGATTTAGCCGGAGATTTGGCGTTAGTTGGAATACCGTTCAAAGGAAAAGTTTTTGCTACAAGACCGGGACATTTTTCAAATGTAGAATTTGCAAAAATTATCCGTCAGCATATCAAAGCCAAACAAAAAGAAAACCGCGTAGATTTTGATATTTTCAAAGAGCCGGTAATGGATGTAAACAAAATCAAACAGTTGATGCCGCACCGTTATCCGTTCCTTTTGGTTGATAAGATTATCGAGATGTCAAAAACTGTTATAGTTGGTGTTAAGAATTTGACTTTCAACGAGGCGTTTTTCCAAGGTCATTTCCCGACAGAACCCGTTATGCCGGGCGTTTTGCAGATAGAAGCAATGGCTCAGACCGGCGGTATTTTGGTGCTTAACAACGTGGACGAACCCGAAAAATACTCAACTTACTTTTTGAAAATAGATAAAGTGAAATTTAAATCCAAAGCCGTTCCGGGAGATGTTTTGGTCTTCAGACTTGAGATGACAGAACCTATCCGCAGAGGTGTTGTAACGATGAAAGGTCAGACTTTCGTAAACGGACAAGTTATTTCGGAAGGTGAATTTATGGCTTTGGTAACAAAAAATAAATAGAATTATGATACACAAATTAACCGAAATAAACCCGAATGCCAAAATCGGAGAAAATGTTACGATAGGTCCTTTTTGCGTTATCGATGATGATGTTGAAATAGGCGATGGTTGTACGTTGATTTCTAATGTTCATGTTTTTTCGGGCACGAGACTCGGCAAAAACAACAGAATTTTTCCGGGTGCTTCAATCGGGGCAGTGCCTCAGGATTTGAAGTTTAAGGGTGAATATACCACTCTTGAAATCGGCGACAACAATACTTTTAGGGAGTCAGTAACCTTGAATCGCGGAACGGCTTCGCGCGGCAAAACAGTTATCGGTTCTAACAATTTGATAATGGCTTATTGTCATGTTGGACACGATTGTGTTTTGGGAAATCACTTGGTTATCAGCAATGCAACGCAGATTGCGGGTGAAGTAGAAATCAACGATTGGGCAGTAATCGGTGGTGGTTCGGCGATAGTTCAGTTTTCAAAAATCGGTGCACATTCCATGACATCGGGTATGTCTGGTGTTAACAAAGATATTCCGCCGTTTTCGTATGCGGGCAGAACGCCGATTCAGTACTGTGGAATCAATATCGTGGGAATGCAGCGCAGAGGTTTTACCGAGGAACAAATCGCTAACATCAAAAATTGTTACAGATTTATTTATCAATCAGAATTGAATCTTTCCAAGGCTTTGGAAAAAATAAAATCAGAGATTCCTGATTGTGAAGAAAGAAATATGATTTTGGATTTTATAGCAAATAGTCAGCACGGAATTTTAAAAGGTCCGAAATTGTAAATAATAAAAAAATAAAAGAGTCGCAATAAAAAATACGTTGCGGCTCTTTTATTTTTTAAAAGAAAAAATATTATTTTATTCCTGAAACTTTTTTCTGCCAATTCCAAGCGTTTAACATCGTTTCTTTGAGGGGAACGACAGCTTTCCAGCCGAGTTCTTTGTTAGCAAATGAAGTATCAGCCCAAACTTTTTCGATGTCGCCTTCTCGGCGTCCTACGATTTTGTAATTGAGTTTTACTCCTGTTGCCTCTTCAAAAGCTTTAATTAATTCCAAAACCGACAAACCATTGCCCGTACCGATATTGAAAAATTCCAACGATTGTTTTTGTTTGTTATCTTCCATGCGTTTGATAGCAGCAATGTGAGCATTTGCAAGGTCGATAATGTCAATATAATCGCGGATAGGAGTGCCGTCTGGAGTATCGTAATCGTTACCGAAAACACTTAAACATTCTCGAATTCCGGCAGCAGTCTGTGTGATGTATGGTATCAAATTAGCGGGAACCCCGAGCGGAAGTTCGCCAATCAAAGACGAAGGATGCGCTCCTACGGGATTAAAATATCTTAAAGCGATAGCGTGAATTTCCGGATTTACTTTCACGAAATCGCGGATAATTTCTTCGTTAATTTGTTTGGTATTGCCGTAAGGCGAGAGAGCAGGTTGAATAGGAGATTGTTCCGTTACGGGGAGTTTTTCTGGCTGACCGTAAACCGTACATGATGAGGAGAAAACAAGATTTGAAATCTTAAATTCTTTCATCGCTTCCAAAATGTTAATAAGTCCGTTGATATTGTTGCGGTAATATTTGAGCGGAACTTGAACCGATTCTCCGACTGCTTTTGAAGCTGCAAAATGAATTATGGATTCAATGCCTTGGTTTTGTTTTAAGAAGTCGAAAAGTTGTTCTTTGTTAGAAACGTCAACTTTACCGAAAATAGGTTTTTGTCCCGTAATTTTGGTGATATTATCAATAACATCGGCAGAGGAATTGCTCAAATTATCAACGATAACTACTTGATAACCTTTTTGTTGAAGTTCTACCGTGGTGTGGGAGCCGATAAATCCCGTACCGCCGGTTACCAAAATCTTTTTCATTAAATTTACAAATTAAATTGTTTAACCGTATAAAAAATGTATCTGTATTTTAAAAAAAACTCCGTCTTCTTTTTTAGAAAAAGGACGGAGTTTTTTCTTGTTTTTTCTATTTTTTCCGTACTGTTTTATTTGTTATCAGCCGGAGCGTTCTGAATAGAAGGTACAGTAGGAATAGAAGGTGTTGCGTTTTGATTTATCATAATCTGTTTAACGCCAGATTCCTTATCACCTTGTTTTTTTACGTTTCCGCCGCTTACACTTGCTATAATGCTTAAAACAGTAATTACGATTACTAAGCCCCAAGTGTATTTTTCAAGTTTACTTTTTTGCTCGGCTACCCCGCCGAACTGAGAGCCGCCGCTCAAATCAGTTGCCAAACCGCCGCCTTTGCTGTTTTGAACCAATACGATGAGTATTAACAATACGGCTGCAATTACGATTAGTACTAATAAAGTTGTATACATGATTTAATTATTGATTATTTTTTTTCAATTGTTGGATTTCTTCAATTTTTTCTGCAAAATAACTTTCCTTCTCAGGGTATTTTGCTTTTAATTTTTCATAACTTGCAAGGGCTTTGTCATAAAGTTTTTGTGTGATGTAAAGTTTTGCAAGTTTTTCAGAATAAAGTTCCGGCTGTTTAACGGAATCCTCACCCATATCACCTTGAACAACCTCTTTGTTGCGGTCAATATGCGGATCTTCTTTCAAAAATTTATCTATCAAACTATCGCTGCTTTCAATCTTATTTTCTGAAGTTTCCGGGTTTTTGTTGTCTTTGAACCTCTCTAAACGTGCTAAAAGTTTTTCAGCTGCAGATTTTTCGGCAGGTTTCTCCACCGGTTTTTCCAATTCTAACAATTCAGTTTCTTTGTCTGCTGGTTTTTCTTCAGTAACGGTTGTAACGGTTTCCTTAACAACGGTCGTAGTCGTAGTTACAACAGCAGCAGCCGCCGCAGCTTTTTCAGCCTCTTCTTTTGCTTTTTTAGCTGCTAATTCTTCTTCTTGAAGTTTCTTATTTACTTCGTCTTTCTCTTTTCTAAGAGATGCTATTTTGTCTAAAATGTTGTCTTTTGGTTTTTCTTCAACCTTAGTTTCTACCGTTTTGGTTTCTACAACTTTTGGTTTTTCTTCAACCTTAGTTTCTACCGTTTTGGTTTCTTCAACTTTCGGTTTTACTTCAATTTTGGTTTCTACCGTTTTGGTTTCTACAACTTTTGGTTTTTCTTCAACCTTAGTTTCTATTGTTTTGGTTTCTACTGTCTTAGTTTCAACGACTTGAGTTTTTGTTTCAACTTGCGGTTTTGGTGTTTCAGAGGGTTTGTTTTCTGAAGCTTTAGACTCGTGGCGTATTACCGCTTGACTTACGTTTTCTTCTTTTGCAAAATCGGCAGCCGCTGATTTTATCGAACCGTCTTCCGCAATATTAGTTGCAACAGTCTGATAATTACTTTCTTGTCTTTCGTCAAAAAAGTCTTTTACCAAATTGTCGTGATTATTTTTGCGTTCCTCTGCTGTAAGATTTTTCTTTTTGATATTCGGAGCGTTTTCCGTTTTTCCTTCGCTAACGGTAACAGTTTTAGTCTCCTTTGTAACGGTAGTTCCGCCTTGAGTAGAATCTTTAGTTTCCTTTGTTTGAGTTGTAACACTCTCAGGCGTAACGACTTTGAATGTCTTTCCGTTTGAAGCTTTGTTTTCAGTGTCTTCTTTTGTGTTGGTTGCTTTAGAAATCAACTGACTCTTGTAAGAATCGTCTTCTTCAAGTATTCCGTAAAGTTTTTTTCTATCAGCAATATATAATGACTCAACCGGAAGTTTTTCCGATACGAGTTTTTTGTTAATCTTTTTGAGCGACTTTAAATACAAAAGATGTGCAGTTTGAAAAAACGGAAATTGTTTTATCAACTGTTCTATCTCCACAACCGAACTTTCTGTGAGTTGTCCGGGGTCTTGCAGGTATTTAAAAAACTGTTTTGAATTTATCATAATTACTAAAGTTTTTTTGTTTGTTTCCTTCCTTGTATTTGTTGTTTTTTGTAAAAAAAGTTTACCAATTCACTACTGAATCGTTGAAAATATCGTCAATTAATTGTTCAACGATTTCCTCTACTAAAGAGGATTCTACGGATGCAAACGAGCTTGTAACGTCATAATCCGCATATCTTGAATACGATTTGTCGAAATCGTTTTCGGGAGCGGTTTCGTTAGTAAAGGCGACCTTTAAGGTGATTGTCAAGCGGTTGTAACTTGCAGTTTCGCCCGATTTAATGCCGACTGAAGTTATCGTATAACCTGTTATCGTACCTTCAAAATGCAAATCGCCGCCCGATTTTACAAGACTTAAAGGCGTCTGACTCATAAATCTGTCCTTTAAATTCTCCGTAATAGTGTTGCTCAGCGTTGCATTAACGTATGTCGAACGGTTTTGAAAATAATCTATCGAAACCGTTTTTGCCGTTCCGTAAGAAGCACCTGTAAAAGAATAAATTCCGCAGTCCGTAACCAAAAACAGCAACGACAATATTATTAAAGTGTATATTTTTTTTAATTTGTTCATTTGCTGAAACTATATTCTTTAAGTTTGCGGTACAACGTGCGCTCCGAAATACCGAGTTCTTTTGCGGCTGCTTTGCGTTTTCCTTCGTGTTTGTCCAAGGCTTTTTTTATTAACGCAAATTCAGATTCCACGAGCGAGAGATTGTCATCGACATATTCTTCGGTGTCAATAAAATTGCTTTCGTCATGAAAATCTGCCGTATGCCTTATTTCAGACTCTTTGTGCGCAGCGGGTGTTACTATCGGACGGTTTACCGTTATATCCGTTCCGTATTGCATTTCGCCGATATTGTAAGAGTCTTCGTGAACTTTTCCCATCGGACGGATTTCTCCGTTCAATAGGTGCTGAATGTCTTTTCTAAGATCTGCAATATCGTTTTTAATATCAAAAAGTATCTTGTAGATAATTTCTCTATCAGAGGTAAAATCGCCTCCGGAGTGGTCTTCATGCTCCGTTTGAGAATTTTTGGTAACGATTGCAGGGTGGTTTTCCTGTTGATAACCGGGCAGATACTTTTTTATGATTTCACCGGTGATTTCCCTTTGCTGTTCCAAAATGGAAATCTGTTCAGTAATATTTCTTAGCTGTCTAACGTTTCCTGGCCAATGATAAGCCGTGATAACGTGTTGAGCCTCTTCGTCAAGTTTTATAACCGGAACATTAAAACGTTCGGCAAAATCAACGGCAAACTTTCTGAACAACAATACAATATCGTTTCCTCGTTCCCTAAGGGGCGGCATATTGATTTGTACGGTGTTGAGCCTGTAATAAAGGTCTTCTCTGAAACGGCCTTCTTTGACAGCTTTTGCCATATTGACATTTGTTGCGGCAACTACGCGTACATCGGTTTTTTGAATTTTACTCGAACCTACTTTTATAAATTCTTTGCTTTCAAGTACCCTTAAAAGTCTTACTTGAGTGCTCAGAGGTAATTCTGCAACCTCGTCAAGAAAAATAGTACCATGGTCAGCAACCTCAAAATACCCTTTTCGCATATCGTTAGCACCGGTAAAAGAGCCTTTTTCGTGTCCGAACAATTCGCTGTCAATAGTTCCTTCCGGTATTGCACCGCAGTTAACGGCTATGTACGGCCCGTGTTTTCGGCTGCTTAAAGCGTGAATCACTTGCGGGATATGCTCTTTTCCCACGCCTGATTCTCCGATTACAAGCACTGAAATGTCAGTAGGCGCAACTTGGGCTGCAATGTCAAGGGCTCTGTTGAGCTCTTCGTTGTTGCCGATAATTCCAAACCGCTGCTTGATACTCTGAAGTTCCATTCAAATCATACTTTTTTCAAAGGTACAAAATTAGTCAATTATTTTTAAATCGTAAAAAAAAACTTCAAAAAAATGTTATAGTTCTTTTTGTTTTACATAAACAATGCTTTGATGTAGTACGATTATTTCCATAATTTGACCTTCTTTGAATTGCGTTACTGCGGTATAATCCTTTTTCACGTATTCAAAATGATATTTCAAGGAGTCCTCATCGTCCATTACTTTGGTATATACGTAAACCGGCGTTGAGGGATAAATTGCTAAAGTTTCAAGTGTAACTTCTTGATTGACAATAACATTAACGTTGTTACCGAATCTTTTGTGCCTCAAGGCGTATTCGGCAGCCTCATCACCGGAAAGCATTTTGACACGGTCGAAAACTACCCATAGTTTTTTGTCGCAAAAAACTGTCCGTTTGAAAGTTGCAATCGTCGTATCGGGCGTATTGCGTTTTTTGTTAACGGAGTCCAAGACCAAAGAATCTCTTATTTTTGCTTGTTTTTTTTCGTCTTCCGTTTCAGATTTTGTCCTGAAACATGCCGTCGATAAAAACAAAAATGCTAATATTATCCAAAATAAATTTTTCATACCCGAATTTTTTTATATCGGCGGTAAAGATAATAAAAATCCGTTATTTCTTGTAATATTTTCTGTCTATTTTGCCGTTGAAAGTTCTTTTAATGGCATCGCTTTCTTCATAAAAGATAGGAACTTTAAAAGTTTCCAAATGTGATTTTAGATAAAGAGCGATTGTTTTTTTTGTGATATTTTCACCGTTTTTAACGACGTAAATCAGTTTTAACGCATTTCCAAGTAGGATATGCGGGGTTGAAACGCAAATACATTCAGCGATTTCGGGTATTGACATCGCAACGTTTTCGACCTCTGTCGGGGCAACTTTGAAACCGCCCGTGTTGATAACGTCGTCTTGTCTGCCTAGAAGTCTTAATCTTCCTTTTTCGTCTAACAATCCGAAATCCGAAGTGTATACTGTGTTGTTTTTTAAGATTTTAGCCGTTAATTCTTCGTCCAAAGCATATCCGCTCATCAGGGTATCGCCTTGACATGAAATTAAACCTTCTTCGGTGATAATAATTTTGGAATGTTTCATTGGTTTGCCCAAACAGCCAGCAATACATTCTTGGTCGTTGAAATTGTAAGTGGAAATAATTCCTGTTTCGGTGGAGGCGTATGTATTATAAAGGCGGCTTTTAGGGAGAATTTCGCAAAGATGTTTCATGTCGGCTTTAGAAATAGGAGCAGCTCCAGTTTCTATAAAATCGATTTTTTCAGCGCGGGAAAGCAGTTTTTCTTTGCTGAATTGTATTAAAATCCTGATTGCCGAGGGTACGAGGAAAGTTGCCATTTTTTTTATCGGCAAATCCAAAGCGTTGAAAAAAGTATTAACATCTTTCATTCCTTCGGTTATAATTAGTGTTGCACCTTTTATAATTACGGGATAAATTTTTGAAAGGCTGCCTATATGGTTTAAGGGACCTGTTATCACAAAACCTAAATCATGCGAAAAACCTTGTCCTTCGATTAAATTTTCAGCGTTGGCTAAAATAGTTTTATGACTGATAATCACGCCTTTAGACTTTCCTGTTGTGCCTGTTGTGTAGAGAATGTCGGCAGTTGATTTAGGCGGAATGTACGTTGAAAGTTTTTCGCGGATTTCTTCAAAACGTTGTGCCGGAATATCTTTTTCAAGCGGAGCAGCGACAAGTCCGCTGATATGAATTGCAAAATAAGTGATAAGAAAATTTATGTCTTGCGAGGCTCTAAAGACCACGACAGAGGCTTTCTTAAAACCTGAAAAATCATTAGCGCGTAATTTAACGGAATTAGCTAATTCTCCGTATGATATTTTTTTATCATCGCAAATGACAGCGGTTTTTCCCGCGAAAAGTTCTGCATTGCGGAAAATATAATCTTCTAAAATCATATTATTTTTTTTCGGCGAGTTTAGTTTCTACGAGTTTGACGATGCTCTCGAGGGTTTTAAAATTTTTGGGTGTGGCATCTGCGGTTTCGAGTTTGATGCCGTATTTTTCGGAAAGTATCATCATAATGGTTGTTATTGCGATAGAATCTAATTCACTGAATAAAAAGTCGGAATCAAAATCCGCCGTAGGAATAGCCTCTTCTAATATCTCTCTGATTTTTTCTTTCATTTTGGGTTATTTTTTATAAAAAATTCAGTGCAAAAGTAATTATTTTTTTTGAATTTTTGTTAAAAAAAATAATCCGTCAACTTCATGTTTTTTTTTTGAGGTTGACGGAATTTTTTTGCGCCTAATGTTAATTACAAATATGTATAAGCACTTAAAATATTATTTTACTTTTTTTAGTTTTTTGTAAAGAAATTTGCCGAGTTCATGTCCGGCATCGTTGAGGTCTTCTTGTTCAATGCCTTCTATTGTAACGATTTCAGAATCTTCAGAATCTGTAAACACGGCCTTAAAACGCGGATTATTCATGTCGTTTTGTATCCTACTGACCTTAATGTAGAGATTTGCTTGAGGTTTTTTGTAATCACCAAATTCAAAAATACCTTTTGTATCATCATTGAGAGAACCGATGAAATAAAGTTCTTGCTTATCTTTTGCTTTTGCAAATTTTGAATTGCTTTCAACAAGTTCTTCAACGGTTTTGTCGGTGCGGATAAGATTTGTTTCTGAATAATCAAAAACTACATTAACTTCGGTTTTGCCTGCTAAATTTAATACATCACCGGAGGTTACTATTTGAGCTTTTGACGACAAAAATGTCAAAAGTAGTCCTGATAATATTAAAATACATTTTTTCATTTTGAGTATCGTTTTTTTTAAATTTGTTTTTTCCTTGCAAAAATATAAAAAATATAACACTCATTATTATATTTTATGCAAAATAACATATTTTTTGACATACAAAAAAAGAAAAGCATGTAATTTTATACATAATTATACGTTTTTCTTTTATGTTTTGTACTCTGTATATTTTGCATACTTTTTGCTTCAAAATACAAAAAATTTTTTGATTATGAATGATAACAGCATCAAACTAAAAAAGCGCATGATTTCCCTGATATTGGTGGTGTTGATACCAATCGCCATTATAGGGCTTTATAATATCTACAAAATATTTGTAGTCAGCGATATATGCAAAAAACTGAATGGTAGTTATGCCGATAACGAACTTGCTCTAAAAGAAGTTGATGAGCAGGCTCTCTCTGTCCTATGTTTTGCTAACAAGGCTGCATTTATCATGGATTTAAGTCTGATAGAAAACTTGACCAAAATTTCTGTTCCGGAGGATTTCCCGTTAAAAGCCGATTACGACGATTTTTTTGCCCTTGTAGACAGAGCCAAAACCGGCACTTTCAATCAGGAAGAATACAAAATTCTTGCTCAAAAAGGCGAAGCATTGCTCAATACCTCAGCCGCAATGTTGGATAAAACCGTTGAAGATCAAAATGCTATTTACGAATCAACAGGTAAATGGCTACTCCGCACGATTTACGAAATAATTATCGGACTCGTGCTCTCGTTTGTAGCGTGTTGGTTTGTCGGCAAATATTTTGAAAAAAAGATAACAACACCCGTAAAATACGCCGAAGCCCTTTCTAAAAAAATCCTCAACGGAGAACTTTCTGATAGCGGGGCAATGGAAAATTATGACGGATATTTTTCTGAATTGCACGATGCTATAAGCGCGTTGAATCAAAATATGCAACTCATAATCCCGACAATGGGTATGTCCGTAAACGAAATTTCAGGAATTTTGGACGGCATGGGCGAAGGAAAAAACGAAGTTTATGATAATTTTCAGATGATGATTACCTCGGCGCAGAATGTCAAAAACGCTATTGACGAAATTTCCGTCAAAATAAAAAACAATTCTGTTAATGCCGCCGATGCACAAAAACTCTCGCAAGCCGCGCAAAAAAGCATTGAAGACTGTTCCGAGGCCACAAAAAACATTGTTAAGGCAATGGATACGATAGCAGAAAAAATTTCCATCATCGACGATATTGCATTTCAGACCAACATACTTGCGCTAAATGCAGCCGTAGAAGCCGCACGCGCAGGCGAGCAAGGCAAAGGTTTTGCTGTTGTAGCGGCTGAGGTTCGCAAACTTGCCGAAAAATCAGCCTTGGCAGCCAAAGAAATCAACGGCGTATGCTCCGAAGGCGTATTGCTGACCAAACAGACCGACAAAGTCTTTACCGAAGTATTGCCTCAAATGCAAAACAGCACAATACTTATCAACGAAATATCCTCTGCAAGCCAAGAACAAGCGCAAGGCGTAGAACATATTGTATCAGCAGTAAGTAGAATAAGCGAAATCGTAAGTCTGTTTACAACTCTCGCTAACGATATGGAAAGCGCAGTAGCCGGCATTTACGGCAGCACAGAAAAAATCAGAGAAAATACGTCATACTTTAAAACTGTATAATACTATGAATTTCAGGAATTTAAGGTTATCAAAAAAGATATTTATAGCAGGCACATTACTTTTGATGCCTATCATAATAGTATGTATATACAATGTATACAAGGTTTGGAAAATGGACAAAATCTTGTATGAACTCGGAAGTTCTTTCCGCACCGTAACGAGCAATGCTGGTTGGGCGGCAGGATATTTTCAGTCTGCGGCACTAAGCGACGAACAACGCGCCAAAGAATTTCTCGACAAGGCGCAACCGTTTATGCTCAAATTAGCAAATTCTCAAAACGACCCTGTTTTGACGGAAGCAATCCACAATCAAATTTCCGAAATTATTTCCGTATACAATGCAAGCGGCGAAAAAGATTTGCACAAACTTCATCAATTAACCAAACAACTTGAACGCAACACAGTACAAGATATGAAAGCACAAATCGACTATCTTGACAAATGGATAACTCAAACCAAAACAGAGCAGTTGATTGGTTTTTCGCTTTGCGTCATTGTTGGTTTGCTGATAGTAATTTCGATAGTATCGCGCATACTTCAACCTATCAACAAATCGGTTCAGCAGGCTTACAAGATAACATCGGGCGACCTTACTGAACCTCTTTCAGAAAGCCGCTATACTGATGAAGCGGGAAGACTCCGCACCACGGTTTCCAAAATGACAATACTGCTTCAAAAACTTTTCAGTTCTACGCAAGTTGCATGTAAATCACTATTTGCAGCCTCAGAAAAGTTGAAAGAAACATCAAAGCAAATAGACTCTCATTCTGTAAATATGGCATCTTATACAGACGAAGTGAGTGCATTAATGGAAGAAATGTCAGCCTCAATGCAGAATACCACTGACAATTCGTATCAGTGCGTTACCACCTCAAGCAACACTTTGAAATCGGTAAAAGAATGTAACGAAGCAGCAATAAAGAGCGTTGAAGCCATGAGCCACATCACAGATAAGATTTCGATAATCAATAATATAGCGTTTCAGACCAACATACTTGCGTTAAATGCGGCTGTTGAAGCAGCACGTGCCGGCGAACAAGGCAAAGGTTTTTCTGTTGTAGCCGCTGACATTCGCAAACTTGCCGAACGTAGCGCGTTAGCCGCCAAAGAAATCAACACCGTAGGCGGAGAAGGTCGTCAAGCAGCAACGGCGGCAAAAGATGTGTTTGCAAAAGTGTTGCCGCAAATAGAAGAAACGGTGGCATTAGTAAACGAGATTTCAGCCTCCACAGCCGAACAAAACGTATCAGCCGAACAGATTAATCAAGCGATACAGACACTATCCCAAGCCACAAGAACATTTTCCGGACTTGCTGCCCAAACAGCCAGCAATTCTCAGGTACTCGCCGAGCAAAGCGAAAACCTCACCGGAATGATTGGATTTTTCAAGACGGAATAAAAAATATCAAGACATTAAAAAAACAAAAAAAGGCTGTTACTTAAAATGTAGCAGCCTTTTTTTGTTAGTATTCATTCCACGGTTTTATTTTGAGTTCTTTGACAGAGTGCCGTGCGAATGCCGTACAGAACGCCGCCGCAAGCCGTGAATTTGTCAAAAGCGGAATGTTGAAATCTATCGCCATACGCCTTATAACATAATCTTTGTCCAACTCCGTCTTTGAAAGGTTTTTCGGAATGTTGATAACTAAGTCAATTTTATGCTCCTTGATGTAATCCGCAATGTTTGGTTTGCGGTCATCGTCAGGCCAATTTAACGTTATTGTTTCAACGCCGTTGTCATGGAAAAAGTTTGAAGTTCCGCGCGTACAATATACGTTGTAACCCTTCTCTATCAACAATTTAACAGGTTCTAACAAGGTCAGTTTGTCTTTCAGCGGACCAGAGGAAACCAAAATGTTTTTCTCAGGAATTTTGTTTCCGACCGAAAGCATGGCTTTCAAAATTGCTTCGTAATAATTTTCGCCTAAACAGCCGACTTCACCTGTTGAAGCCATTTCAACGCCCAAAACAGGGTCTGCCTTTGCCAAACGTGAGAACGAAAACTGAGGTGCTTTTATGCCGACATATTCCAAATCAAAAAGCGTTTTGGCAGGTGGCGTAACTTTTATGCCGAGCATTATGTCCGTTGCATATTCTATAAAGTTGGTTTTCAAGACTTTTGACACAAACGGGAACGAGCGTGAAGCCCTTAAATTCAGTTCGATAACTTTTATGTCGTTGTCTTTTGCCAAAAACTGCATATTGAAAGGTCCCGAAATCTCCAACGCTTTTGCTAACTTCTTAGCAATCTGTTTGATACGACGGACGGTTTCAACGTAAAGTTTTTGCGGCGGAAACAACATTGTAGCGTCGCCCGAATGTACGCCCGCAAACTCTTGATGCTCTGAAATCGCGTAAATAATTAATTCACCGTTTTGCGCAACTGCGTCAAAATCAACCTCTTTTGCGTTTTCAATAAACTGTGTTACGACAACAGGGTATTGTTTTGATACTGTCGCCGCAAGTTTTAAAAAGTGTTCCAACTCTGTTTTGTTGCTGACAACGCTCATCGCCGCACCCGAAAGCACATACGAAGGACGAATTAAAAGCGGGAATCCCACTTCGTCAGCAAACGTCATAATGTCTTCAATCTGAGTGAGTTCCTTCCAACGCGGCTGGTCAATGCCGAACTTGTCGCAAAGTTCTGAAAACTTGTTTCTGTCTTCGGCTTTGTCGATGTTTAAAGGTGAAGTTCCAAGAACGGGGACATTAACCTCATACAATCTCATTGCCAAGTTGTTAGGAATCTGACCACCGGTCGAAACAACAATTCCTTTGGGAAGTTCCAAATCATAAATATCTAAAACCCTTTCAAACGACAACTCGTCAAAATAAAGTCTGTCGCAAGTGTCATAATCGGTGGAGACGGTTTCGGGGTTGTAGTTAATCATAATTGACCTCAAACCTCTCTTACGTATTGTGTTAATGGCATTTACGCCGCACCAGTCAAACTCGACAGAACTTCCGATACGGTACGCGCCCGAGCCCAAAACGATGACAGATTTTTGGTCGTTGAAAAATTCGATGTCGTGTTCAATACCGTTGTAAGTTACATAAAGATAATTAGTTTGAGCGGGATATTCAGCCGCAAGAGTGTCGATTTGCTTTATAAACGGGGTGATTCCTCTTTGTTTACGATAATTTCTGACTAACATCATATCCGAAGTGATGTCGGTTTTTTGATGTTTGTAGACAAGTTTTGCGATTTGAAAATCCGAAAATCCCATTTTTTTGACGGTTCGGATAAATTCGTCGGGGATTTCTTCCATCGAATTGAACTTTTGAAGTTCTTCGCCCAAATCGTAAATATGACGAAGTTTATACAAAAACCACTTGTCAATTTTTGTAAGGTCGTGAATTTTGTCGATTGAAAAACCGTCAGCAAAAGCGTCCGCAATCGCAAAAATTCTCATATCGGTAGGCTCTGTTAACTCCTTGTTAATGTTTTCAATGTGCTTGTTGGCGATAAATCCGTGCATACCTTGACCAATCATCCTCAAACCTTTTTGAATTGCCTCCTCGAAGGTGCGTCCGATTGCCATAATTTCGCCGACCGACTTCATAGCCGAGCCGATTTCCTTGCTGACACCCACGAATTTGTTGAGGTCCCAACGTGGGATTTTCACAACGCAGTAGTCCAACGCCGGCTCAAAGCAAGCCGTAGTTACCTTTGTGACAGTGTTTTTGAGTTCGTGGAGACCATAGCCGAGACCGAGTTTTGCGGCAACGAATGCGAGTGGATAGCCGGTCGCCTTGGATGCCAACGCCGATGAGCGTGAAAGTCTTGCATTAACTTCTATAACGCGGTAATCCTCGCTGTTGGGGTCGAGGGCGTACTGCACGTTACATTCGCCAACGATGCCGATATGGCGGATTATTTTGATTGCAATTTCGCGGAGTTTGTGGAATTCGGAGTTTGTAAGCGTCTGACTTGGAGCCACAACGATTGATTCGCCGGTGTGGATTCCCAATGGGTCGAAGTTTTCCATATTGCAGACCGTGATGCAGTTGTCGTAACGGTCGCGCACCACTTCGTATTCGATTTCCTTCCAACCTTTGAGGGATTTTTCCACCAAAACCTGATTGGAATATGTAAACGCCTTTGATGCAAGGTTTTTTAACTCTTCGTCGTTGTTACAAAAGCCAGATCCGAGGCCACCGAGAGCGTATGCGGCGCGGAGGATTACTGGGTAGCCGAGTTCGTTGGCGGCTTTCAGGGCTTCGTCAACGGTTTCTGTGGCGTGGGATTTTGTGAAGTTTACATTTATTTCTGCTAACTTCTGATTAAAAATGTCGCGGTCTTCGGTGTCGATGATTGCCTCTACTGGCGTTCCGACAACTTTGACGTTGTATTTTTCCAATATACCTTGTTTGTGAAGTGCGACACCGCAGTTGAGGGCTGTCTGACCGCCAAAAGCGAGTAGAATACCGTCAGGGCGTTCTTTGTCGATAACTTTTTCGACGAACTCTGGCGTTACGGGCAGAAAATAGATTTTATCTGCCACGCCTTCGGAAGTCTGCACAGTGGCGATGTTTGGGTTTACGAGGACGGTCTCGATGCCTTCCTCTTTGAGTGCTTTGAGGGCCTGCGAGCCGGAGTAGTCAAACTCGCCTGCCTCGCCAATTTTCAACGCTCCCGACCCCAGGAGCAACACTTTGTGTATGTCAGTGAATTTCATGATCTTTTCGGGTAAAATTCCGCGTGGCAAAGTTAGAAAAAATTTTGCAAAAAATAGAATAAGTGGGATACGTAAATTAACAAAATAGTCAGCGATGGTGTGGTAAAATTTCCAAACGATACCTGTCGGAATCGCAGAAAAAAATCGAGATTCCGACAGGTATCGTTGTTTATGGTTACCCTCTCAAATCAAATTCTCAAATGTAGTATCAACAAACGAGTAATCTTTCATCTTTGACGTGTCGATTTTTATAAAATCGTCGGAAAGGCTGTGATGAAATTTCAAATGAAACGCAAGGCGGAGGTCGTCGCCGGGTTCATCTGATTGTTTGGCTTCTTTGCTTGTAATGGTACGGATTCGCATTATTTGGTAAACGTCGCGAATGCCACGGTCTTTGAAATATGGCGCAAAAAAATGAAGTCCATCGAGGGCTATTGTGGTTGGAAATTTTGCACCGGTGTAATAGATTGTGGCTGTGCGGTTTAGAAATTGGTCTTCATTGCGTTTCGCAATACCAATCAACACGCGGTTGCCCGTTTCCAAAAAAGTTCCTTTTTGCGGAATCACTTTTTCGATGATGTTTGCCGATGGCGACAGCAAAAGACGTGCGATAAACTCTTCTAACAAAACGCGGTTTTCACTGTCGCCGGGACGCAACGGAAACGCGCCAATATTGACCTTTGAAATGGTTTCGTAAAACTTCGACACCTGCACGTTCGCCCTTTCGCCATTGCCGGGAAAAAGAATGTAACCGCCAATAACCTCTTTTTTGAGGGCATTTTGGTTGTAGTTGCGATAATAAATAGCATCGCGGTAGCGGTGCATTTGGTTGATGGCGTCTTCGGGCGGAGTGTCCACATTGTTTTTGTCGCGATGGTCGATACGGTACTTGGCGTCAAAGAGATACGTGAGTTTTTTGCCTTCGGGGATGTCGGTCTTGACAAGTTGAAGCACGATGTCAGGCTTTTGAATCGTGGTGGGCGATTCAAGGTTTTCGAGACCGATGGTTTGGCTTTGCTCCGAATTATAATAGAGTTCGGCAAGTTCCACGCCGTCTTTTTTGAAAAGGATTTTCGACTGCGAGCCCTTGCTGAGTTCCCACGTAAAAAGTCCGCTCAATTCGGGACGGTTGCGATGCTCAACGTCATCGTCGGTGATGTGTAGTTGGTCTTTGATAATATGGCTCACCTCAATAAAACACCAAATTTCGTAAAGTGTGGCTATGTCTTTGGTTTGCAGACGGTAAAGACCATCATTGAGAGAATAGGCACGTTTTAGAAGGTTGTAAGTTTTGTAAACCTGACTATACCCAAATGCGCGTTGAAGTATCAGGCTCTCTTGGTTGATGCCCGTAAAATTGCCCACAGTGCGGAAAAACGGATTTTTTGCCAAACGGTTTAATACTTTGGACGTTAACTGCAATTCGGCTTTGAAATTATCTGAAACTTTTTCGTTGGTTTCAATCTGTTTTTTGAGATTGTTGTATTTTTTTGAAATGGTTTTGATGGCGTGTTTCAAAAAACGATTTTCAGTAGTATCGTTGGTATGAATTTGATTTTCAACACAATACAGATATGCACTATTGGTTCGGTGTTCTGCCAAAAGGTTTTCAAGGTTTTGCGGAATGCGCCTTATTTGGTCGATTCGCTTGTAGGTGTTTTCGCCCGTAAACTTGCGCCTCGGACGTTCGATGATGTTTTTGCAAGCGTTAATGAATTTTTGTTGCTCGCCGTTGAAAATGTTCCACCATATCAATTCAGGTGTATCACCCTGACTGTCAGGAGAAAAACTATGATAAGTGCGCCTTAGATAGTCAAGCGACAAAAGGCGATATTCCTTCTCAATGTCGAGGATTATCTGTTTCCAATGATTGTGATAATCAAGTTTTTGGCTTAGAACTTCAAAGGCGAATGTGAATCTCTTTTTCTGTTTATCTTTTTGATAATCAACAATTATTTCGCTGCGACCAATCTCGTTGCCATAATTGAGGAAGCCAGCCAAAATGCCGTGACGGAAACTGAAATTTTCATTATCGGCTCGCAACATAGAGCCAAATGCAGCATCCTTTACGTCGCTATCAAATTCTATCCAAATAGGATAATCGGAATTGTCGAAAAAAATGGCATCAGATTTAGTGTTATTTTCTATCTCATTATCAGATATTTTTACACTTTTAACACCATCTGACCACGAATAAAACGACAACAAGTTTTCTTTGCCGATGTTTTTACCGGCATTTTGAGCGATGGTGCAGAATTTACCACATTCCACCAACATCTTGAAATCTTCGTGTTCGATGGTAAGAATTTCCATTCTCTAACTCCAAAAACTTGTGTATCCAAATTTCAGACGACCTTCCATCTCGTTGAGTTTGCTTAGCGAAACGGATTCTTCTATGGTATCAAAATAACTATCGCAAACGGCTTTCAAGCCATTCTCAACGGCTTTTTTGAGATCTTGGATAACGGTTTGCGTTTTTTCCTCGTCGCCCTCGATACGCGAAAGTATTTTCATTGATGTAATCTCGTCCAAAGCGCGGGCAATTACAAAATTTTGATCTAAATCATCGCCGTTATCGTCCTTGGTATATGGCAGATTGTTAACCACATAGAGCAAAAACTCGTTGCGTGTGCGGTAGGCTATTTTAAACGGTGTGCCGTTGAGTTTGTCGTTGATGCTTTGAAGATACTCTATCACCGTGTTGCATACCTCCTGATTGGCATCATAAACATCCACACCCTCCACGGCATTGCCAACAACGGTGTTGAAATTGATTTTGCCGATGGTTTCGTGCCTTTCGGTAAGACCACCGCGCAAATCCACCTTGTTCATCTCAATGGTCATAGCGCGGTCTAAAACCTTGCGTGAAAACGAAAATGTGGTTTCGTCCATATTCACAGTGCCAACTACAATGAGGTTTTGGGGTATTGTGATGCCCTGGGTTATGAATTGCTCGTTCAGAGCAAACTGTTTTTCGGGTGGACAGTCTGACAAAAGCCCTTTTATCAAAGACAAATACCAAGGATTCGGGTCTTTTTTAAGTATCGGGTCGGTAACAATTTCAACTTCGTTGAATTTTCGGCTTTCGATAACGCTCAGATATTCAGCAAAATATTGTTCCACGGGTGCAAGGTTCATTTCGTCAAGACATAGAAAATAAGGGATATCAGGTTCTTCCCAAGCCTTGACAACAAACTTCAAAAAATCACCCGCCACAAATATAGGCGTACCGCTTGCACGGCTGACGTAGCCGATAAGTTCGGTGCTATCGTGCCAATTTGGTTTTACCTGAATCATCTCGAAGTTTTTGGGTTTCTGCGCCTTATACTCTTCGCTATCGCTGTCCCAACAAGCCCTCGCCAATTCCCTCACGATTCGGCTTTTTCCCGTGCCGGAGATTCCGGCAAGAAGAAGGAATGGCTTGGAACGGATGGCGGTGAGGAAGGGGCGAAAGGTGTCGGGGATTGAATCGGGGGCAATTGGTTGTGGTTGCCTTTGAGAATTTGACGGAGTATCAAATTCAATTACGTTATAAGGTATGTTTTGTGTATCCATATAACTAATATATTCTAAATTTGACAAATTGTAGTCTGCATAATTTGAGGGATACCAAATTTTATTGTATGATAATATTTCGTCAATAAAATGTTTATCATTCAAATACTCAGCGTTTGTGGTTGAAAATGAGAGATTTTCATTTCTTAATTTAAAACAAGGACTTGCATAACATAAAACATTCATCATTTCACGAACTTGTCGTGAATATTGTTTCCATTCTATGATTTTGCTAATCCTTTCATCCAGATTTACAGCGCGGTTTCTTTTATCCAACAATTCTTCAATAATAGGTTCATAATTAACCAATGGATTTGTGAAAACAATCTGATTGCAAAATAAAAAATAAAGAATTTCAGATAAACTTATTGCACTTGCACCGTCTGAACTGTTTGAGGCCATCAAATACAGCATTTTTATAACACTACGATAAGGCGCAAACATCGTTTTCTCGCCAATAGAATCGTTGAGAGATTCAGGCGTTCTTGTATTTGGGAATTGAAACTTTTTTACAAAGTTTCGTATTGCATAAATTGGGTTACTTGCTGCGTTTGCGCAGACCTCAGTCCCTGAATAGAGGTTATAATAAAACCTCAACGTTGTTGTATTATTATTTTCAGATTTGTCAGTAATTTCAGACACAGAATGACCATCTACAATGAATTTAGCAATCCATTGTATCCTTTCCGGCAATTTGGAAATTCTTTGGTCTGATGTAAATAAATACTTAGGCATATTTATCTGACTTGTACTTCTTTAACAATTCTGCAACTGATAATCCCAATGCTTTTGCCAACTGTGGTGGCACAGCGTTTCCAATCATTTCATACACGTTTCCACGTGAACCGACAAACTCAAAATCAATATCAAAACTTTGAAGCAAAGCGGCTTCGCGTGGTGTAATAGTTCGTGCCTGTTTTGAATCATAGTGGATAAACCTATTCCCGTCTTTGTGCAAATGCGCGATGATTGTTGTGCTTGGCAAATTAGGGTCTAAAACGTGATACCTATGAATAGGTGATTTTGAGCCTATCTTTTCCTCATACAATTCGGCAATTTTTTGACTGTCAAAATAATGTTTACCCGATTCTATATCCTCTGCCAAGGTTTTAAAGGTATCCATATCGCGAGTGTTGTTATATCTTGGCTGATGCCAAGTTATTGCACATTCAGGAGTGGAATGAGAAACCCTTTTAGAGTGGTGTTCGTCATCCCAATAAGGCTGCAACTTTGGCAAGTTGCCGATGGCATCCTTTACCGTCAAAATCTTTTTACCTTTATGCGATGGTAAAATATGTTGGTAAAAATCGTTCAGCATTTCCTGAATATCAACATTCTCGAAAGATTGTTGGCGTATACCCACCAAAATAACACGCTTCCTATTTTGGGGAACATTATAATCTGCGGCATTGACGATTGCCTTTGTGAGGTTCTCTGTGATGACATACCCCTTTTGTGCAAATTCTTTCGGAATTATTTCAGAAACTTTTTTGCCGTGCGGTGCAGCACTTAAAATACCCGGGACGTTCTCAAATATGAACAAATCAGGTTGGTATCTGTCAACGATAGACAAATAATGTTCAAACAGGAAATTCCTATAATCGTTTTCCATACCGTGTTCATCCCTCACGCGACCTGCAATTGAATAAGCCTGACAAGGCGGACCTCCAATTATTATGTCGATTCCATTGGACTTATTCACATAATAATCAAGACCTTTGCTTGTTCCATATTCAGGGTCATTTTCCCAACCAGAAAAAAGTTCATCCTCTCGTTGAATGTCAAAATGCAAAACGCTTTCCTCCGCATCTGTTTTGCCCCATTTATCAACCAATCGGGTACGTAATGTTTGCACAGGCGTTAGTTTCCATTCAACGGCGGCAATGTCGTTGTAACAATTTGTTTGCATAAAACCGTCAGTCAAGCCGCCACAACCTGCAAACAAATCTAACATTTTTATTTTTTTATTTTGTGCCATTGCTTTCCAACCATTTTAATATTTCTGTGGCGATAGCCTTGCCCAACATCGGTGGTACGGCGTTTCCGACTTGCCTGTATTGTTGTGTCTTATTGCCAAAAAACACGAAAGTGTCTTCAAAAGATTGCAATCTTGCGCTCTCTCTGACGGTAGGTATTCTGTTCCATTTGTAATGAAAATGAGAACGATGTCCTGTGTTTATTGTAGGAGATGGTTTTTGGCTATGATAGCGCGTTAACGCTTCGTGATATTTGTAAATACCTTCATATTCAGGCGGTAGTGATTTATAATTTTTCCCTTCGGGAACCATCGCAATGAACTTCTTTGTTTTTTCATCGTGGATGGTACCTTCGTGATTATAAATAACCGTAGAGCCTTGGCGCATCATTTTTTGATAGTCGCTTTGTGCTTTACAAGGATAATCTTGTTCTTTTTCGCCTACAATATCAATCAATGCGGGTAAGTCGCCAATGGCTTGTTCACAAGTAACATAGTTTTCGGGTTTGAGAATTGGTTTTGGATATTGAAACTCAGTTTCTGATCCGAGCAAGCCAACAAATACTACACGTTTCCTAATTTGAGGAACTCCGTAGTCAGGGGCATACAAAATATGAGGTTCTCCCATTTTGTATCCCAATTCCGTAAAGTCTTTTATAATCTTATCTTTAACGAGACCGCCGTGAAGTTGAATCATACCAGGAACATTCTCTAAAACAACTACTTTGGGGCGCAGTTCTCTTGCTGTTTTCACCATAGCGCGGTATAGTTTGTTGCGAGAATCATCAATTTGTCTTGGACCGGCTAATGAAAATCCTTGGCAAGGTGGTCCACCTACCAATACATCTACACTTGACTTTTGTTCGTCAAAGAACTCTTTGATTTTAGAAACGTTATCTAAGTTGAACAAATCAAGATGCATCGCTACTGCGCCCTCGTGATTGTGTGCAAATGTTTTTAATGCCATATCATCTACGTCAACCCCTAACTTGACGCGGAATCCTGCATTAATAAATCCCTTTGACAGACCACCACATCCACAGAACAAGTCTAAAACGTTATATTGTTCCAAAACAAATGTTTTTCTCCGCCAAACACCCGAACTCGGCAATTTATTTTTCCTTGTTAAACTGACATAAAAAAAAGCGGGGTGCTTTTACTTCAGTCCGTTCCGAATTTTAGGTCGTAGGAAAAACCTTTACTAGAAGAACAGACAGAATTACACCACGCTTTGTAGCATATATACACCCGTAAAGTGTGCGAAAGGGCATAATATACCCTTGGCACACTACGGGAAGTAAATACACAACCCGTGGCGTCCTTTCTGCATTTGTTTCTGTCTAGTTTATTTTGAGTTTCCTACGTTCAAAATTCCAAAAACAAAGCGCAAGTAACGCCTTTCAATATGTAGTTGCCCGCCGACTAAAATATAGGTCGGCGATGCAAGGGCAAAGGTACGGAGAATTTTTGGGATGGGGAAAGAAAAAGTGGGAAATTTTGTCAGGGCTTCTGTATTCGCTTTTTGTTTCTGACTTCAATTTCTTTTACAGTGCGTTCCACAACCTCTTTTAGTTGGTATGTTGCCACGCCAAGAGGTTTCTGAATGTCTTTGAGCGACCATTCTACAATGGTTTTGTCTGACGACTTGCAGATGACAAGTCCTACCGATGGATTGTCGCCTTCGCCGCGTAGGAGTTCGTCGGCGGCTGTAACATAAAAGTTTAGTTTGCCCGCAAACTCTGGAATGAATTTCACCGCTTTGAGTTCTATGATTACGTATCTGTGCTGCGGAATATGGTAGAATACAAGGTCGGGAAAAAATGTCTGTCCGTTAGGCATTTGCAGTTCCATCTGACGACCCACGAATGAAAAGCCTTGACCCAATTCCAAAAGGAAACGGGTGATGTTCTGAACCAATGCGTCTTCCAAGTCCTGTTCGTCGTAGCGTTCTTTCATTGTCAGGAACCCAAAATTATATGGGTCTTTCAATAGTTCCTTTGCCAAATTGTTGTGCGGTACAGGAAGTGTCTTGTCAAAATTGTTGGCTACCGCGCCTTGACGGGAAAAAAGTTTGGCTGTTACTTGGTCTTCAAGATAACTACGGCTCCAACCTTCTTTTGCTACAATGTTGACATAGAACAACGCCTCGTCAAGAGTTTTGCATTTCGAAAAGATGTGTACGTGATGTTTCCACGGCACAAGACCAAATATATCAGGCATTTCTAAAAAGCCACCAAGTTGGTGGCTTTTTTTATCAGGTTGTAAAAGGTCACCAACTTGGTGACCTTTTGTAAGTTTTTGGAAATAAAACAGATACCAACGTTTCATATATTTTACATTGGTATAAGAAAAACCTGTTTCTTCGGGGAAAGTGTTGCGCATATCAAGGGCGAACTGTTTGACAACTCCTGCACCCCAACGCTGTTCGGCTTTGAGGGCAACAAGGTCGCGCCCGATGCTCCAATAGAATGAAAGCATCTCCGTGTTAACGCGGACAGCCGCCTTGATTTGACTGTTTTTGAAGCGTTGTTTGACTTCTGACAGCCATTCCAAATAACTTTGGTCGGCGATTATGCCGTCGCTATATACAAATAGGGGTGCTTCGTTCATTTTCAATTGTCTTTTGCTTTCCAAAAACAAAGCGCAAGTAACGCCTTTCAATATGTAGTTGCCCGCCGGCAGAAATACAGGTCGGCGATGCACGGGCAAAGGTACGGAGAATTTTTGGGGATTGCAAAAAAAGTTTTGATGGGGAATGGAAATTTGTTTATCTTTGCGGAAAACGAAACGATTATGGACGCACCAAATATAACCCCTGATAATATCAAGACACTTGTTGCCGATGTTAAGAACATAGTAAGCGATGGACTTAAAGCGGCATACGCCGATGTCAGCAAGGTGATGATTCTCACCTATTGGAAAGTTGGCAGACGTATCGTTGAGGAAGAACAACACGGCGAAAAACGTGCTGAATATGGCAAAAAACTTTTGCAAATGCTTGCGGAAGAATTGTCAAAAGATTTTGCTGATGGTTATTCTGACCGTGATTTGCGAAATTATCGACAGTTGTATTTGTGTTTCAACGATTTAGAGATTTGGTACGCGCGCGTACCAAATCTTACGTGGACACATTATAGGGCTCTCCTTAGAGTTAAGGACGAAGACGCACGATATTGGTATCTAAAAGAATCGTCAACAGCTATGTGGAGCACACGCACTCTTGACCGCAATATCGGCTCACAATATTATTACCGTCTTTTGCAATCTCCTAAAAAAGAAAATGTTATCGCTGAAATGCAGCAAAAAACGGCTGTGTTTCAATCCGACAAACTCGAATTTATCAAAAGTCCCGTGGTCGCGGAATTTTTGCAACTGAAACCTAATTCTGATTTTACAGAAACTAAACTTGAAAGGGCAATTATTGCGCATTTGAAGGAGTTTTTATTGGAATTAGGCCGTGGTTTTGCTTTTTTGAATGAGCAATATCATATTTCAACTCAGACCGGCGACTATTATATCGATCTTGTATTCTACAATGTGGTTTTGAAGTGTTACTTCCTGATCGACTTGAAAACCACCACGATAACACATCAAGACATAGGACAGATGGATATGTATATCCGTATGTTTGACGATTTGAAGCGTACCGAGGGCGACAATCCTACGATAGGACTTTTGCTATGCGCCGAAACAGACAAGGATATAGCACGTTATTCTATTCTCAACGACAGCAAACAACTTTTTGCCGCAAAGTACCTGACATTTATGCCGACTAAGGAAGAACTCTTGCGCGAAATAACGCAACAAAAAGAGTTGTTTTATCAGAATGAGGGTTAACCAACGTAGCTGCATTACGTTAGAATTCGCAGATGTGCGACCATGTTAATTTGTCAGATGTCTGACAAATTGGATAAAGGAGATAGATTTTTTCTCATATTGTCGAGGTTTGGACGGCTGTATCCTTGTCATAATGCAATTATAAACGCCTTTCAATATGCATTCCCCGCCGCCAGAAATGCAGTTCGGCGATGCAAGGGCAAAGGTATGGAGAATTTTTGGGGAATGCAAAAAAAAAATTTACAAGTTTCCCATTATTGCCGTTATCAGCGATGAATCCAATATTTCAAATGCAAAGCATTTTTTGCCTAAGTCTTTGAGTGATGCGCCGATGTGGTAAAGGGTGGTGTTGTCGATAATCAGAAAACGATCGTGCATGGTGGTTGTTTGCTTGACGGTTAGGGTAGGGTATTGGGCGTTGAAGGCTTGAATGTCTTGGGCAGTGAGTGACGTGTTGGGTTTTGTGTAGATTGTAACGTTAACTCCAGGTTGCTTTTTTGTAAGGCGTTGTAATACACTTAAATCCACGTAGTTGTCTATTACCCCCAGTTCGATATAAGAAAGTTTCTATTAATTCATAAAAAAATAAATCGGCATAGAAGAATGAATTTTTTTTAGTGATAAAAAATTGAAAAATACGGGATATTTTTATAGCTTAAAGCACTGAAAATAAATAAGTTAAATTTTAAAATATCCAGCTATGGATGTTTTTTATTCCCATAAAAATAATAAAGATTTGGCGAGTTATCAAAAAAAACTCGCCAAATCTTAAAAAGAGAAATACTGAGCCAGAGAAATTCTACTCCAATGCTCGTTTAGTAGCCTACTTGAAGTTTACTGTGGCACGACGATTTTTAGAACGACCTGCTAAAGTTTTGTTGTCGGCAATTGGTTCTTTTGGACCTTTGCTTACACACTCAATATTTTCGGCAGGTGCACCTAATTTAACCATATAATCGCGAAGAGCCTCGGCACGTTTCTGACCATACTTCATGTTTGCTTCCAATGAACCCGTATTGTCGGTGTGACCCGTGATGACAATCTTGAGGCTCTTATCGGCATTCATTGCCTTACAGATAGCTTGAATAGCTGCATTAGTCTTGTCGTCAAGGGTGATGTTGGCATCTCCACTATTAAAGTATACCGTAGCATTGATGTTCTTGAGGAGATTCTCGGCTTCAGCTTTTGTTTGCTCAGCAACAATCTTGGCTTTTGCAACACTGTCGGCAGCTGCTTTTTCTCGAGCAGCCTTCTCTGCTGCAAGTCGTTCTTCTTCAGCTTTTTGTTTTGCTATGCGTTCAGCCTCAGCTTTCTCTGCTGCAAGTCGTTCTGCTTCAGCCTTTTCCTTAGCAAGACGTTCAGCCTCGTTGTCAACAATAGGCTCTTGGTCTACTACCTTTTTAGAACTCTTATTCCACCCAAAATCTACTGCTATTTTCACTCCAAAGCGAAGCAGATGAGCTTTATCAACCTCACGCGAGTCTAAAGAGCCATAATAGTCAATTTTCTTCGGGTCTGATTGGTTGATGACAAGAATCGAATTAGACTTTGATTCGTCTATAAGGTTGGTGAATCCATAGCCAAAATATAGACCCATATACAATCCCAAATGCTCATTAAGTTTAGTACGTACTCCGGCATCGGCAATCAGGCTGCTACCTACTTTGGTTCTGTTATCGAATTTAGCTCCGAAAACGTCATCGTATGTAGTAAAACCATGTTCCGGCATATCGCTCACCAGATATGAACCAAGTGCAGGATATGTACCAGAAAGAGTGTAACTTCCGTCTTTGGTTTTATACTTACCACCAACATACATATCAAGCGAAAGTCCCAAGCCTCCAATGAAGTTCCATTTGTCATTGATAGGCTTACGATATAAGCACTCTATTGGTATGCTTAGAATGCTCACACTTTGACGTTCTTTCCAGTCGTTGTATGTAGCGTGAAGGTCGTAAGTAAGGTTCGGGTTGCTTGGGTGAATAAGTTCAGCGGTTGTTTCCGTGTAGTTGTAGACCGCAGAAGCATGCGCCAATGAATATTGCAGACCCACGCCCAAACCGATGTTATCGTTAAAGAAATGTCCAAAGAACAATCCGGTTTCGATGCCACCACCAGCTTTTTTGTCTCCGTTTGCGGCGTCATAAACCAAGGAATTAAGTCCGCCACCGAAATTTATTCCTACATAGTTGTTGCCTTCGTATTGCTGAGCATAGCCCGTGACGGATAGTGCTACAGCTGTGAAGACGGTTATTATATGTTTATTTTTCATATATGCGTTCTTTTATTAGAGTTAAATAGATTACTTCCTAATTACCTTTACACCAATACCATCGACATTGATCATATAACTGCCCGTTGGATATGCGCCCATGTCTATGGAAGTACTATTGCCGTTGAATGTGCGGACTTCAATTACATTACCCATAACATTGATAATGCGCAAGCTGTGTTCTAAGTTCTCTGTGTCTTCGATAGAAACTGTTGCATTGTTCTCTATCGGATTAGGCGATACGTGAACCTTGGCAACTTTCTTAGGCGCACCATAGAGTGTCTTTACGTCGGTCTGTGGACAGGTGTAAGTAGACACACCGTTCATCTTGGCACTTACGAAGTACTCGCCTGTTAAACCACCAACTTGGCGATAGTAATAGCCTGTTGCACCGCTGATAGCTTGCCAATCTGCGTTGCTATTGTCGCGATGATACCATTGAACGTCGGTAAAACATTCACATGTATTTACTAAAGCTATCACGTTGTCGTAGAGAGGTACAGTGTATGTTTCAGGCAGATTTACGTGGAACGACACTTCTATCGGTTCGCTATCGAATGTCGTATAATTACTATTGCGGAAAGTAACTTTCATGCTGTAATCTCCGGTAGGAATGTCGGCAGGTATTTCGAGGTCAATAGTGCCTTCAGGTCCTACAGTAGCAAGCTCTGTCCAATCTGTGTCAAAAAATCTGTTATCATCAAATTCAACTTTGTATTGATCAGGCTCGCCGCTAAGGAGGTAGTATTTCAGACGATAGCTGTTGTCGTTGCAATATCCGTAAGTATTTATCTCAAAACCATTTTGCACTTCACTATTGGCTGCCTCGGCTTTATGATCCGTATCCATAGCAATTGCAAAAGGACTTGTGAAATTAGCTACTATGTTTATGTCTTCTGTTACTTTAATTTTTTGAGTACCATCTTCGTTCACTTCAGCACCATTGCTCCAACTTGCGAGATGGAAACCCTCGGCTGGGGTGGCTTTGATTGTTACCTCTGTGCCGGGGTTGACGGTGTAGGTACCGTCCTCATTGGCGGTGATGCCAGAGACCCCTGTTCCGCCAAAGACAAATTTTATACTCTGGATGCCAGATACATCATTATGTAGGGTTATGCTCTCGGCATCGCCAGTCCACGTCAATTTGTAAAGATCCATTCCTGCAGATTCTTTCGTCCATCCGTCTATATTGCCAGAAGTACAGATAATCTCAATCTTGGTGAAGTTCCCCAACGTAGAGGTGAAAGTATTATCGCCTTCGGGATAAAAATAATTTTCGAAATGAGCAAAATCATTGCTCGGTGTTAGCATTACACCATCCTGAGAATAGGTGCTTGTACCACTATTATCCATATCCTTCCATATTACCTCGTTGCCAAGTCCTTCAACTTCCACTGTTCCCCAATCTTCTTTATTGCTCCTCACGGTGAGGGTAACTGGGGCTAAAATCTCGTAATCCACGCTTGCCGTCTGCCCTTTGACAGTAATCTTAGCGGTGTATTGCCCCGCAGACGTTGGGGCGGTAGACGTTTCATTGCCTTTATCTCTGTTGACATACATAATGTCAGCAGCAGCAACAGCAAGTTCAGTAGCACTATTAAACTCTTCGAGCCCCGTAAGTGTCGCATTGGCGTTCTTCGTCGTGCCACTGACGGTCATTTCGGGAGCTACTATTGTCAGCGACACCTTATTATCTGTCAGCGTGCAATTCTCCACGCTACATGTAGCCGTTATTGTAGCACCATCGGCAGAATAGGTGAAGTTGTGGGTGTGGGCTGCTGGGAACTGCACCTTCTTGAAGTTGAAGTTAGAAAGATTTTGACCTTCGGTGCTAACTTTGATGGCAGTCTGCCCCTCAGTGCCATCCGTATTCGTCCAGCCCGTACCGGGGATGGAGTTCATTACAAGGCAATCATCATATATCGCTTGATAATCACCGATAACAGTAACATTGCCGCCATCGACATACATTTGAGATTCGTAGGAGTCAATTCCATATTCCCCTATTACGGTAAGTTTGCCGCCATCGACATACATTTGACATTCGTTGGAGAAAATTCCATATTTCCCTATTACGGTAACATTGCCACCATCGACATACATTTGACATTTGTTGGAGAAAATTCCATCAGACGTCCCCGTGAATGTGATATCACCGCCGTTAACAGTTAAAGTAGAATAATCTATAAAGGAAGCATATCGTCCCTCCATCATAACCTTTCCACCATTAAACGTTATGTTGGAGTGTATGCCAAATAAGGCGACATCATTAGGTGCTTTGACATTCAATTCGCCCATATCCTCTCCCGTACTCTGAGCATATATTGTGAAATTAGCCAACTCATTATGTATATCTATAGCGGCATTAGAACTATAACTAGCACTAGCACCATCAACATTTACGTTCAATTTTGCGTCATCGCATAGTATGAGGTTCACATTACCATTTAATTTGATTGTTTCGTTAATGGAAACATCGCTATTCACCACGTACCAACCCTCATTCCAAGTCGTGGTGCTCGAGGTAACTACGGTGTAGTCTGTACAGGTCTTCTCAGAACCATCAGCATCCAGATAAGAAACGGGGTCGAGAGCCTCCTTCACTTCCCAAAAGTCTCCGCTCTTATATGCGGCATACGCCGTCGGACTAAGCCCTAAAGTCAGCCACAGTATAATAGTGAGGCTGAGCAAAAAATTAGAAATGTGTTTATTCATAATAATTTGATTTTTATGTATGTAATTTCTTGTATAAATATATAAAACGCACTTAGGCGATACCTTCTCGCATAGAGAAAGCATCGCCTACTATGGTGGTGTAAATATAATTAGTTCAACCTTTCTTGTTCGGGGGGGGGTGATTATCAGTAAGTTACGTAAGTTTGAGTATTGTTCGTTCATAGGCTTGTATAGTTATTTCGTATTTTTTTTGCGTTATTTGTGCATTTATTTCCTACAATAGGAAATACGCAAAGTTATACGAAAATTTTTGAAAAAAATAATTTTTTTTCAAAAAAAATTATTAACCAAATTTTCAGTGCTTTAAGTTACAAAAATATCCCGTATTTTTCAAAAATGAACTCAATGATATTGTAAGTGTTCTAAAACAGCGTATATCAGTAATAGAAAGCAATTTAAATATCAAAGAAGAACTTCTCAAAATACAAAAAGATTATAAGAACTTGACTGACAAACATAATGAAACAGCAAAAGAACTCAATGCAAAAATAAATTCGTTAAATGAAGAAATTAGTGAAATAAAATGGCAAAGACTTCCTTGGTGGAAAAAACTTTACCTTTCCCTCAACAAAAACGCCAAATAATGCGGCAAAATCAGCATATTGTCTTTACGACCGATGTTGTAATCGCCTAATTTTATGGCGTTTTTAACATGATATTTGTCAAAATGGGCAAGAATCGTTTTGGTGCTTTTGGTGTTGCCGTTTGAGGCTTTTACCTCCACAAGCGTACATTCGCCTTTGTAACGCATTACAAAATCAACTTCAAGCCCCGAATCTTTGCGGAAATAGTAAAGTTTACGCTCCATTTTATGAAAAATATCCGCAATAAGGTTTTCAAAAACTGCTCCTTTGTAACTGTAAAGATTCCCTTGCAAAATATCAAACTGGGTTCCCTCTTCAAGCATTGAAACAAACAGCCCCGTATCCGCCATATAAACCTTAAAAACATCATCCTTAGCATTGCCGTCCAATGGTAACTCAGTGATTTCCAAGTTTCTGCAACGACAAATTATTCCGGCATCCTCTATCCATTGCAGACTGCCGTCATATTGTGAAGCTTTGGCGTTTTTGCGGATTTGTGAATATTGAAACTTCTTGTTTTCACGGCTGAGTTGTCGCGGAACGGACTCGAAACATTCACGGATTTTTGACTTGTCGGAATCCCAAGCGTATTTTACCATGTCGTCTTCGTATTCGCCGACGATAGTACGCTGAATTTCAAGGACTTTACTCATATCATGAGTTTTTATCAACTGATTGACGGCTTCCGGCATACCGCCCGTAACTGTGTATTGCAGAAGAAGTTGCCGCATTTTTTGATGAAGTGCATCAGGGACGGGCGTTTCGTCATCAAGACATTTTTTCAGACGGTTGATAATGCTTTGAGAAATTCCGTTTGCCCATAAAAACTCCTCAAAATCAAGCGGATACATTTCTTCTACGGTTTCATAACCGACCGGCACGGAGGCTTTTTGACCGTTTTTTTTGCCGTAACCTTTTACCCCAAGCAGCGAACCTGTTGCAACGACATCAAACCGTCCGTCAAGTGCAAAAAATTTTAGCGAAGTCCGCGCCTTCGGACATTCTTGAATTTCGTCCATGATGATGCAAGTTTTCTTCGGCTCAAAAACCGCACCCCTAATCATCGCTGAAAGATTGAGGATAATTTCGTCGATTTCCATCGCACCGTCAAACGCTAACGCAAAATTAGGATTCTGTACAAAATTCAGATATACAGAATGTTCGTAATTTTCTTCGGCAAATTTAAGCACGGAAAAAGTCTTCCCGCACTGACGGCAACCTTTAATTACAAGGGGCTTTTTAGTACCGGAGGACTTCCAATTTTTTAGCGTTTCTTCTATTTTTCGTTTCAGCCGTTCCACTTTTTCAAGGGAGTTTTTGGTTATACCTGCCACTTTTTCAAGGGAGTTTTTGTGTGATTACTCCACTTTTTCAAGGGAGTTTTGCGCAAATGTAGTTCTTTTTTTATGACAAAACAAACAAAATCAGAAGTTTTTTTTCTTCGGCGGAGATTTTTTTGTAATTTTGGCGGTTGTTACAAAAATTAATTAAAACCATGATAAATTTAGCAATATTTGTATAATGTTAATGCTATTTTATCAACTGCTAACGGCTTTTAAACTTTTGGAGAAATTCATTAATCTCTTTTATTAATGAATTTCTTCTCTGTGGATCAAAAGTTTTATTAGGTTGTGGAGTATTTATTGACGGAGAATTTAACTCTATTGGTGGTAAATAACCGTCTTTTACGTGTAACAATACTGCCGTAAAATTGTCGGACGTTTTCTTGTTGCAACAGTCAAAAAGTTTTTTCAATTTTTCATCGTCGGATGTTTTCAACGCTAAAATACTACACAGTTTTTCTGTCGTTATATTTTCTAAAACGCCGTCGCTGCAAAGAAAAAAATAATCGCCTTCTATGACACTTTTACTATTATAATCTGGCATATCACGATCAGAATTGGCTGTCATACATTTTGTTATGATGTTACGCTGCGGATGTTTTTTGGCTTCTTCCTTTGTGATTTCTCCCTTATCAACAAGTCTTTGTACAAGCGAATGATCTTTGGTTTCTAATACAACTGACGTTTTATAATTGTATGGCATATAATATTTTGCTCGGATTTGATAAATGCGACTATCACCGGTGTGGGCAATAAGTGCACCGTTATCGCCGAAATATACACAAGTCATGGTCGTACCCATGCCTTTTAACGACAAAGGATTCCTGTCATTTTTATCAAGTTCGTCGTATGCAAACATCACCGCTTTATCAAAATATTCCGTTGTAATAACATAATTTTCAGGCGGTTTTACTTCAAAATATGTAGCAAGAGCATTGCATACGGTCTGTGCAGCAATATCGCCGTCTTGGTGTCCGCCCATGCCGTCGCAAACTATGAAATAACGACAGCTTTCTGAAATTTTGTAACGGTCTTCCTGATATTCTCTTCGTCCTTGCCCTTGAAAAAAAAGTGGTTGTTCTAATGTTATTTTCATAGTTCTTTTTTACATTTATTTACCGATGCAGAAGTTTTTGAAGATGTTACCAAGTACTTCATCGGTTGTGATTTCATCGCCGGTGATTTCGGCAAAAGCTCTTAGAGCCTCTCTAATGTCCTGAGAAACAAATTCACCGGAAAGACCTGAATTTAAAGCTGTTTCAGCACGTTTTACAGACTCCAAAGCTTCTGAAAATATCGTAAAATGACGGACATTCGTCAAGATAACCTCGTCTTGTGAGAAATCCGAAAAACTAAGAGCAGAAATTTTGGAAAAAAGTTCGTCCAAGTTTGTTTTTTGTTTTGCAGAAATTTTTACGATACTTATTTCCGATGGCAAAGCAGAAACGTCAGCATTTTTATAAATATCTGATTTGTTGATAACGGCAATGATTTTCTCTCGCGGAAAATCCTCCGGAATAATTTCTGTAAATTGCTTATAAATGTCGCCCGCAGGATTCAAAACTATTAAAACTATTTCTGCCTTTGAAATTGCATTTTTGGCGCGGTCAATGCCGAGTTTTTCGATTTTGTCATCGGTCTGACGTATTCCGGCTGTGTCTATTAGTCTGTAAGTTACACCGTTAAGATTCAAAAAATCTTCCAAAACGTCGCGCGTTGTGCCGGGAATGTCCGAAACTATTGCACGCTCATCATTCAAAAGCGCATTCAAAAGCGTTGATTTGCCTGCATTAGGCTCACCGCAAATCGCAATCGGAATGCCGTTTTTGATAGCGTTACCATATTTAAACGAACCAACAAGACGATTTAAATAATTTTGGGTTTCTGTTAAAATATTTCTTAATTGACTACGATCGGCAAACTCAACATCTTCTTCTGAGAAATCAAGTTCCAATTCCATCAACGAAGTAAACTTCAGCAACAAATCTCTCAATCTTTTGATTTCTGAAGTTATTCCGCCGCGCATTTGATTGACGGCAATGTCATGCTCGGCTTTGGATTTTGACGCAATCAAGTCGGCAACAGCCTCAGCCTGAGAGAGATCCATTTTCTTGTTTTGAAACGCACGGCGCGTAAATTCTCCGCGTTGTGCTAATTCAGCACCGTTTTTCAGCAGAACCGAAAGAATTTCTTTTTGAATGTAACTGCTTGCATGACAAGATATTTCTACAACGTCTTCTCCGGTGTACGAGTGCGGTGCACGGTAAATGGTCAAAACCACACGGTCGATTTCTGTTTCACCGTCTATAATAAAACCGTTGTAAATGCGGTTTGCTTGAGCATCTTTTAATGAAAAGTCTTTTTTTAAAGGTTTAAAAACTTTTGAAACTATATTTAAAGTATTTTCGCCGGAAATTCTTAAAACGGCTATTGCGCCGCCTACTCCCGTACAAATTGCTGCTATCGTAGTATTTGATTGCATTTTTTTTAACGTTATTTTTCAAGCGGCAAAGATAATTCTTTTTTTCTACGAAAGCAAAAAGCCGTTTAAAAATTAGCCTTGAAAAACTTTAAAATTTTCTTTACAGTAAATATTTTGACATAAAAATTATATGCCGTAATTTTGCGCAAAACAAGGAAAAAAATGTCTACAAAAAATAATGCCCCTAACGAAATGGGGACTGCTGAAATAGGCAAATTACTTATCAGTTACGCACTTCCCTCTATTGCCGCCCAAATGGTTTCAAGCATTTATAATGTTGTTGATGGCATTTTTATCGGGCGAGGCGTAGAGCCTTTAGCGATTGCAGGTTTCGGAATCACACTCCCGCTTATGAATCTTGCCACGGCTTTCGGTGCACTTGTCGGTGCCGGCGGTGGAACGTTAATTTCCATAAAACTCGGTCAAAAAGACAAAGACGGTGCTAATCACGTACTTGGAAACGTTGTTGTTATGAACATCGTTATCGGACTTTTGGTAATGCTTACAGGTCTTTTGTTTATGGATAAAATTCTCGTGCTTTTCGGCGCAAGTGATGACACTATTTCGTATGCAAGGGATTTTATGGAAGTAATACTTTTTGGTAATGTTATAACGCATTTGTATTTCGGTCTTTTGTGTGCATTAAGGAGTAGCGGTTTTCCGCAAAAAGCGATGATGATAACAATGTTGTCGGTTGTGGTGAACATTATGTTGTGTCCGCTTTTTATTTTTGTTTTTGAACTCGGAATCAGAGGTGCTGCTCTTGCAACTGTTATTGCGCAAAGTTTTGGTCTTATGATTCTAATCCGTCATTTTGCTGACAAAGAGAAATATATTAGTTTTCATTCCAAATTCTTAAGACTCAAAGCTGACATCGTAAAAGGCATTGTATCAGTTGGTTTAAGTCCTTTTATGATGAATATTTGTGCTTGTTTGGTTGTTATAATCATCAATAATCAACTTAAAATTTACGGTGGTGATTATGCTATTGGCGCATACGGTATAGTTAATAAAATGTTGATGTTGTTTGCAATGTTAGTCCTCGGTCTTAATCAGGGAATGCAGCCGATTGCGGGTTATAATTTCGGTGCTAAAAAATATGACAGAGTCAGGGAAGTTTTCAAAAAAGCGGTCCTTTATGCGACAGTTGTAATGATTTTTGCTTTTGCTATATGTGAACTTTTTCCGCATGCCATTTGTTCTATTTTTACCGATGATGACAATATGATTGACATTTCGGCAAACGCTATGCGGATTATAATTGTAGCTTTTCCGATTGTAGGTTTTCAGATGGTGACATCAAACTTTTTTCAGAGTATCGGCAAGGCTTTAACGGCGGCAATATTATCAACTACGCGACAGCTTTTGTTTTTGTTGCCGGCATTGCTGGTTTTGCCCGGATTTTTCTCTCTTAACGGTGTTTGGTATTCAATGCCGTTTTCAGATGTTATGAGTACGATACTTGCAGTTTTTCTTTTAAGGAGACAATGGAAAAAATTAAAGGCAATCAACTAATTGACTGCCTTTAAAATTCTTTCTTTATTTTTTAGTTATCCGTAGCTAACCATTGAGCGAAGGAGTCTGCCGTTTCGTAAAGTTTTAGCTCTTCTAATTTAACATTTTGCGGCAAACGGTTTTTAATTTTTTCTGCAAAAAATATGAGCATATTCTCGCACGTGGGTTGAAACGGAAATTTTATAACCGATGAAAACATTGGGATATTTCCGTCAAAAACATACGGATTTTTTTTATTAACGACAACCGAATGATCAAATTTTTCAACGATTTCTTCGTTAACGATTTTTTTTAACAATCCGAAATCCATAACCATTCCGAGTTTCGGGGAGTTTTCGTCTTGTTCTGGATAGCCGCTTACGGTTACAAAAAGTTTATAACTATGACCGTGAAGTCGGCTGCATTTTCCGTCATAATTGTCCAAACAATGAGCAGCCTCAAAATGGAACTGTTTAGTCAGCCGTATTTTTTGCATCGTAACCAATTTTAAAAGTGGACATTAATGCTTCTAACTGCCAAAGCATGATTTTTTTGTCTTTTTTCCCGCCGTAAACATACGAAAAAGCGGTTATTAATCGGTTGTTTATAGTATCAACCATGGATTGCGAAACAAAAGGACCGCCCATAAAATCGCCTTCGGTTTCCCAAAGTCCTCTGAGTTCGCATACATAATTTCCATTTCTTGCAAATTCTTTTTTCATCGGCGGAACTCTTTTTTCGATAGCCATGTACGAGCCTTGCGCCGGACCGGGAACGTTCAGACACAAGACGCTGTCCATTCTTCTGACTAAATTTTGCATATCGAAATCTTTCGGTCCGTTGTATTCAAAGTCAAAAAACAAAAGTCCCTGACTTGAAGAATTTGTTTCTTTGCTAATCCATACAAAATTTGTTGAATCAACGTCTAATGTAAAACCTGCTGCCGGTATCAAAATGTCAATATTATGACCTTTTTTCAGCGCATCTTCCGTGTAAATGTTGTGTGTACGTTGAAAACCTGTTAAAAGTCTTGATTGTTCGGATTTTACGATTGTATCAAGAAGATATTGCTCAATTTTGTACCAAGTTTTAAGAAACGAACTGTCAGAATCGGTTTTAACGGTGATGTAAATCTGCGGTGAGGCAAATTTATCGGTTTCGATTTTGATTTCCGTTTTTTTGTTTTCAGGGTTAATGTCAGTGAAAATAACGTTTCGCGTTTTTTGAAACAACTGACTATAAGCCTGCGGTTTAACGTAAATTACTTTTAATGTCGGTTCGTATTGCGGAAGAATCAGCACCTCTTGTCTGAGCCATGAAGAAACCGTATCGCCGATTTTACCCTGCCAAGCGTTTTCTTTCATAACGACAACGACTTCGCCACATTTGCCTGTACTTTGAGGCATTAGCGACAATATTCCGCTGTCCTTGCAGCCTAAAAAAACGGAAACCGTCAAAAATAATATCAGAAAATATTTCAAGTTTTTCATGTCTTTTTATTTTCTGCAAAGGTGATAATTTTTGAGGAATTTACAAAATATTTTTATAGCCGGCGTTTTGGAAATTACATTTTGGAATTAAAGAAAATTTGTTACTTTTGCATTTGATAAAAAACAGTGCAGATTATGGCGAAAGAATTCAACACATCAGTTACTTGCGACCCGAAGCGGCACTATATGGTGGACGTTACGGCGAAGATGAAGGTATTTGAAGGTCTTATTGACAAGAGAAAATACTTCACCATCACCCGTGCGCGTCAGTTTGGGAAAACTTCTGCGTTAAAATGGATATATACCAACTTGAACGACAGATATTTGGTTGTTTCAATCAGTTTTGAGGATACGGAAGAAAAAGATTGGGCAAACTCGGAGTCGTTTTACAAGACTTTTTGCAGATATATGGCTGGTGCGTTCACGTCAATTACTACCAAAAGCGAAAAGAACGAAAAATTTTGGACGGATGCCCAACAGATTGATAATCCCGATATTAAAACTTTGTCGGACAAAATATCCGAGTTTTGCAAATCGGAATCCAAGGGTGTTGTATTGTTAATTGACGAAATAGATAAAAGCCTTGACAATCAACTGTTTCTTAACTTTCTTGCTATGTTGCGCAAGAAGTATATTGACAGGGACAAATTTGGCGATAACTCAACATTTTGGTCTGTAGTTCTTGCAGGTGTTTACGATGTCAAAAATCTTAAACTCAAAATCCGTCCCGAGGAACAGCATCAGTACAATTCTCCGTGGAATGTTGCCGCCGACTACAAACTCGATATGACCTTCAACCCGCAGGAAATCAGTACTATGCTTATTGATTATGAGAATGATTATCATTTCGGGTTTGACATCAATGAGATTTCCAATGAGATTTACAAATATACATCGGGCTATCCCGTGCTTGTGAGTCGTATTTGCAAGGAGATTGATGAAAGGCTCGGTAAGGTTTGGACCAAAGAGAGCGTTTTGAAGGCCGTAAAAAACATTCTGAAAGACAGTGACTTTACACTTTTGGACGACATTTCCAAAAATCTGCAACTTTACAACGGACTTCATCAGTTAATGTACGACATTATTATCAATGGCCGCAAATTTTCTATGTCGTTGATTGACCCTGTGGTCAAAATAGCGGTGATGTTTTCGTATGTGAAAGAGGGTGAAGACAGTTGTGTGGATATTCACAATTTGATTTTTGAGGAGGCGTTCAATGCGTATTTTGTTAATGAATATATTCGCAGTAGTGCTTCCGGAAGTCAGGAAAATGACATTTCTTTTGATTACATTCAGAATGGCGAACTTAATATGGAGATGGTAATCGGCCGTTTCAAGGAGATAATGTCAGACCGTTACTGCGACCGCGACCAAAAGTTCCTTGAATACCACGGACGTTTGCTGTTCCTGTGTTTCATCAAGCCGATTATCAACGGCACGGGCTTCTGTTACTTTGAGCCGCAGACCAAGAACGGCGGTCGTATGGACTTGATTGTCAATTACAACCGCAAGGAATACATCGTGGAACTCAAAATTTGGCGCGGCTCGAAATACGAAACCGAGGGCAAGGTTCAACTCGCTAACTATCTCTCGCAGCGCGGCCTTGACACCGGCTATCTCATCACATTCTCGTTCCTCAAAAACAAGGTTGTCAAAGAAGACCCGGAATGGATAGAGTACGACGGAAAAAGAATTTTGGAGGCGGTGATATAATTTTTAACACAAGAAAATTGTGTATTTCAATTTTATCCTCTTGTCATAACAAAAAAAGTTTTTACCAAATTTGCCACTAAAAGTGAGATTTGGTAAAAACTTTTTTTTATATCTGATTATCAGAATAAGATTCTAATTAAAAACGTGTCTTATAAAATCGTTTCCGATTGCAAACACCATGATTGCCAATAAGATAATCATGCCTATTTTTTGCGCTGTTTCTTGGAATTTTAAAGAAGGTTGTTTGCCCGTTATCATTTCAACAACGGTAAACAAAGCGTGTCCGCCGTCAAGACCCGGAATCGGGAAAACGTTTAAGACTGCTAACATTATCGAAAATAATGCCGTTAAATTCCAGAACGCATACCAATCCCAACTGCCCGGGAAAATTTTAGCCATTGAAATAAAACTTCCAACGCTTTTATATGCTTGAGTATCAGGATTGAAAATAAGTTTCCATTGTTTTAAGTATTCACCGATTTTGTCGAAACCACGTTTAATTCCCACAGGGAACGATTCAAAAAATCCGTATTGAACGGTTTCAAATTCAAAGAAATCTCCCGGATTTTTGTTGATAACTTTTAGAAGTCCGTCTTGAGGAATTTGCATTGTTATCGTTAATGTTTCTTCACCTCTTAAAACGCTGAAATCCGCAGTTTTACCGGCATTAGCCTCAAGAAATTTCTTAACATCGGTAAAAAATTCACATTCCTTTCCGTTAATTTTTTTTATCTTGTCATCTACTTGAAAACCAGCTTTTTGCGCGGGAGAATTTTCGGCAAACTCTTTTATTTGAAACGGAAATCTCGGTGTCATAAACGATGTTTCCGCTTGTAAAATACCGGCAATATGTTCGTCCGTTAAATAAAGAGTCGTATCTTTGCCGTTACGGGCCACTGTCAATGATTTAGGATCGTTGAGCAGCAAAAGACCGAGTATTTTGTTGTAATCAGTACATTTTTCACCATTTACGAGTTTTATCATATCACCATCTTTAAGACCTATGCTCTGTCCTAAACTATCAACGGCGATACCGTATTTGATGTTTTCAGTCGGCAGATACTGACTTCCCCAACTATAAGCAACCATGGCGTAAATAAACATTGCCAAAATAAAATTGACAAAAACTCCCGCCAACATTATTATAAGGCGTTGCCAAGCCGGTTTTGAACGAAATTCCCACGGTTGAGGTGTGCTGCTAAGCCCCGCAGTATCAAGGCTTTCGTCTACCATTCCGGTGATTTTGACATAACCGCCGAGCGGCAACCAACCTACTCCGTATTCGGTTTCGCCTTTCTTGAACTTAAAAAGCGAAAACCACGGGTCAAAAAACAAATAAAATTTTTCAACCCTGCATTTAAACAATTTGGCGGTTATAAAGTGTCCGAACTCATGACAGATTACGAGCAGACTCAAACTGACCAAAAGTTGTGCTATCCTTACGGCTATTTCCATCTTTTATATCTTAAATATTTTAAAAATTTCGTTCGGCAAAGGTAATAACTATTTTGCTTATAAAAAAAATAATTTAACTTTGCAAAAGATTTTTTTGGAATTTGACAAATGCAAAAATACACTATAACTATCAGCGGCATAGCGGTTACGGTAAAAAAATACTCCGTTTCCAAAAGCATGAGAATTATCGTTCATCCAGGTGGTCAGGTTACGGCGACTTGTCCGCTGAGGGCAAGAAAGTCTGATATTGAAAATTTTATTGCATTAAATTGCGCTTGGATAACCTCAATGCAGAAAAAAAGTGTATCTTTGCCCCCGGAATCCAAGAACTTGAGGGTTCCCGTTGAGGTTTTGAAACAGCAGGCAAAAATTTACGTTCCAGAACGTTTGCTTTTTTGGGCGAGGCTTAATGGTTTGAAATACAAAACTTTAACTATCGGTTCTGCGAAAACTAAATGGGGTAGTTGTTCACGGGACGGACGGATTAGGATTTCGTGTTTTGTTATGCTTTTAACAAAGGAGCAGATAGATTATGTTTTGCTTCATGAATTGTGTCATTTGATACATTTCAATCATTCGGTGGCGTTTCATAAGAAATTGGACGAGATGTTGCCTAATCACAACGAAAAAGAATTAGTAAAGGAAATAAAAAAAGTATCAATATACAACCAAAAATAATCATGGAAAAAGCAGTAAGTATAAAAGTCAGCGGCAGGGTTCAGAAAGTGGCTTACCGTCATTATGCGCGGCTTGCGGCGCAGGATTATAAAATAGCGGGCAAAATCGAAAATCTTCCCGATGGTTCGGTTTATATCGAGGCGCAGGGCGAGGAAAACAATCTCAAGGATTTTATTGATTATTGCAAAACAGGGCCTTCTTGGGCGAGAGTTGATAATATAGAGATTCTTCCTATTGATGTTCAGCAGGACAGAAAAGGGTTTGAATAAAAAAAATAAAAAGCGAAAATAATCTTTTATAAAAACAAAAAAATATTTATTTTTGCTAACAAAAATTTTACGCATTTTTTTTAGTTACAAAGCTAAAAAAATCAAACGAACTTGATGAGAAACTTAAAGGAAAGATATGGCAAGTTTAATTACTGTATTTAAGGACATTTTGCTGACTAACGACAGCATTACCGTACCGTCTTTCGGTACGTTTGAAACATCATATCAGTCTGCGCAGTTGGACGAGAAGACGGGCGTGATTTATCCGCCGACAAAACTCGTAAAGTTTAATGCAGCAAAAAAAGAGGATGAGGCAAACCGTCTTGTCAATTATTTGAAGGAGAAACTTCAAGCCGACGATGAAATTTCGCAGAGGCTTATTAGCGAATTTATTTCGCAGGCGGAAAAGAAATTTCAAGAAAAGGTTGGGCTTACGATTGACGGGGTCGGAATTTTGCAAAAGGACGAAACGGGAAATATACTTTTGAAATCCGTACCGTCCAATCTTTCTATCGACAATTACGGAATGGACGTTGTGGAAGTGGAAAAAGTTGATGAAAGTCAGAGAGTTGTGCAAGAGGCTCCGGCTCAGAAATCAACCGTTAAAACAACTAAAGTTACTACTACGAAAGTTACCACTACTAAAACTACTACCGAAAAAACGGACGAAGAAAAGAAGAAAAAGAGCAGTCTTTTGAAACTTTTGGCTATAATATTGCCGATAGTAGCATTGCTGACGGTATTGTTCTTTATTTTCAAAGATAGTATTATCGGATTTTTCTCTGGTGAGAGCGAACCTAAAGAAACTGTTGAGGCTCAGCAGGCTAACACTTCACCCGAGGTTAAGGTAATTGACATCGAAGAGCCGGAAACAGTTGAAATTAAAGAGAATATCACTACGGATTCTGATTTGAGCATTTTGGCGCGTGCCGGATTCAGTAACGTTTCGCCGCAGTATTTGGGTACGAAGTACAAAAAATACTATCTCGTTGGCGGTTCGTTCAGAGATAAGGCTAATGCTAACAAAATTAAACGTCAGATTAACGCAAAAGAGGTTCTCAAAGCCGAAGGTTCTGAATATTACAGAGTTATAATTATCGGCAGTGATGATGCTCAAGAAATCGTTGACGCATATCAGAAAGCATTATCCAAAGGTATTAAAGCCGAGGATATGTGGTTATTGAAAAATTCTAAATAATTCAGTCTATTT
>Ga0310695_10001412_pt1 | contig 57045 bp, 42 predicted proteins | sample RumenRJG_04DNA_FD_203882 | JGI IMG/M metagenome (GOLD analysis project Ga0310695, IMG submission 203882) | Bovine rumen microbial communities from Lethbridge, Alberta, Canada - RJG_04 (v2) (version 2) | ecosystem: Host-associated > Mammals > Digestive system > Stomach > Rumen | place: Canada...
GTGGCTACATATTGATGTTGTGCTGTTGCTTTTTACTGAAAGCTGCTACTAACGACTCATAAATCTACCCTTAATCGTGTATTGGATGATAGTTGCGGATTTTAGGGGTTAAACCAATCGTAGCATTCAACCAGCTGATGTTCCATTTCAAGTAAAGTTGAGACCTATAGCTGTTATAACTCTTCAGAGAAGGATTGCCCATGGTCATCACGCCAGGAATAACCATGCTTGCATTGTTGCTGAGTTGCGAAATAGTCGGAGTCGTCGACCACGATGTAGTTTCCCACTGAAGGCTAGCTCTCTTTGAGATGTTAGAGCTTAGTATAAGTTTGGGAGTAAAAAGCCAATGAGAATCATGGGCGTTATCGTTATGCTGTGTCACTTGGGTGACACCTGCACCAATGCGATACATCAATTTTCGCCACATGCCATTATACTCCGCATACATATAGTGTTGATAACTGGCAGACGAATAATCATAGTCTTCATAGTTGGACAGCACATTGCTGATAGTAGCCTTTGAGCGTCCAAGCGTAGCGCGATAGCCAAGACTGAGACTATTCTTGCTCCATTTCTTGGTATATGCCATTTCACCAATGAAAGAGTATTTATTGTTTTTTTGCTCCACCTTATCTGTCAATATGTAACTGCCATCACTTTGGTCAATATCTTTCTCCTCATTCTTAGAGTCACCATGATAATAGGTACCTACAAGGTCAATGGCCAATTCCTGATTATGGGGTAATTTCTTTTGTACATAGGCATTGATGCTTGGACCAAAGACATTTTCTGCACTTTTAAAACTACCTTCTCCTTTAATTTCTCTATTGGCTGTAAGGATGTTAATGCTTCTTGTTCCATCACTATGGTAATGCAGAAAGTGCGGAATAGCAGTCAGCTGTAGAGCAATGTCATCTGGTTTGTTATAGGTGTATTTGACGACAGGGTCATTCCATGTATAGCCAAATTTGTCATGATTATGGCTTTCGTAGTGAGTCTGTTCCCCATTCAAGACATAGTCGTAGGTACGTTCATTGAATCGATTTGAATAATCTCTAAGGCTGAAGTCATAGGAGAGCGACAATTGATGGTTGCCAGACGTGAGGTTGAAATACACATCGTCATTAGTAAATCCTGTAGTAAAAGCTGTTCTGGCTTCAACTCCTGCATTTACTCCATTGTCCAGTTTCTTGGTAATGACATTAATGAGCGTACCTGCATCAGCGTAACGGGCTGGGGGAATGTTGTAATACTCCACCTTTACAATTTTGTTGGCAGGGATGCCTTTCAGGTCTATGTCTGAAGCACTGATACCATTCAATAAAATCTTTACGTTATTGCCGTCTGCACGTTGTATCTTGTTGCCCACAGGGTCGATTCTCAAATCTTCCACATGCTCTAACAGGTCACGGACATTGCGAGCCTGCCTAATTTGCTCAGCGGAAAACGTATGCACACTCTTATCAACATAATTCATAATATGCGTGCCATCCACAATAACTCCCTTGATAGTGTATTGAGTTTCTTGCATCTGGATGGCACCAATATCACCAACCTCATAGATATGGCTGAACGTCTTGTAGCCCACATATGAGCACTTTACTATCACACGATAGGCTTCCGTTGGTATAACAAAGTCACCTGCCTCATTACTTACGCCACCACCGATAAGAGCAGAGTCAGAAGGATTAAGTAGTGAGATATTAGCATAGACGACAGGATGATTCTGTTCATCAATAAGTCGTCCCTTCAGATAGCGTTCCGTCTTATGCGTACACTCCACGAAATACTTCTCTCCATCTCTGACTATGCGGACGGGATAAAAGCCTACAACCTTCATTAATGCATCTTCCAGAGAAATATCTTCAAGGTGACAAGTAACTGTAAAGTTCTCTAAGTCATTATAAACGAAAGAAATCTCATGGTGAGTTGTTGCATCATTCAGGTCTAAGAGTACCTGGCTCAACGACTGCTCCTGATAATTACGTGTGATTCTTTGTGCTTGACTAATGCTGACTACAAGACAAAACAGCAGTAGAATATAAATTCTATTTATCACAGGCAAAGGACAATTAAGGTTTCACAATCAGTTTGTTATCCTCAACAACGAGGTTCACACGGTCAAAGTGGTTCAGGTCGTTGACAACGCTCTCCAACTCATCCTTCAATTCCCACTTGTAGTAAAGTCGCAATTCATTGGCCTTGGAATTTTGAATATCCAATTCCTTATTATAATATAAGGCTAGTTCTTGAGTTATTTTATCAAGCGTCATATTCTCGAAGATTCGAGTCTGTGGGATGCTGTCAGTTAGGACCTCTTGTAAATTTTGTTGTTGTGGATTATCAATCTGCATTTCCTGATTCGGAGAAACTAAATCCTCTTCCATGTTATTGACGTTTATCACCATACGATAGGCTGCATATACAATGCCTGAAATCATCAGCACGCCAATGACAACTGCCGCGATATCAATCCAACTCCTTGTATGCCAGTTCTTAAACTTGGAACGCAACTTCTTCAATCCCTGTACAATGTGCTTATTTACGGCCGAGAGGCTAATCCCGAGAGAATCTGAGATTTCCTTATACGACTGGTCCTCATCATAGTGCATCCGGATGATGCGACTAGTCTGAGGAGTCAGTTTCTCGTCAACAAAGCGATTGACAGCTTCAAGTAGTTCTTCGTCTCTTTCCGACTCTTCGAGTTTGCATAATTCGTATAATTCGTTCAATACGTGTTCATTCCGTCTTCTTGCAATGATGTTAAGGCAACGATTACGTACACAAGTCAAAAGAAATGTTCTCTGTGATTCCTCACGTAATGGGGTACTCCCGTCCCACAACTTGGTAAAGACATCCTGAACAGCATCCTTCGCCTCTTCCTCGTTGCCCAGCAGGATGTAGGCAGTCTTATACATCCTGCCGTACTCCAAATGGAATAGTTCCTTGAATTGTTTTTCTCTGTCTGGCATTTACGTCACTTTGTATTTAACTAATATACCGATTAGCGAGAAAAATCATTACCCCATTAACATTTTTAATGAATTGTACACAGAAGGGACGGTTCCTTTTGTGTACTCATGTCAGATAACAATCCTGTCATAATCCTTTAATTTCTGCATCAACCACGTAAATATCGCCATCGTTGTCTTTCAGTACGTTTCTGGGCACCAAGTCCCAAACTTCATACATGCTATTGGCGAATCGTCCCTCATTGTTCTTCTTCGTAAAACCAATAGCTGTCATGTATGTTTCAATCTCAATGGGTGTTGCTGGCTGAGCATTCTTCACCAGTCTTTGCACAAAAACAGGCATTACCGTGCGACCGTCAAAGCCTGTAAATGCATAAAAGGAATAAGCTGTGTCGTAGAATAAATCGTTGTGCCAAAGTAACTTGTCGAATAGGCGGAGGATGCTTCCACAATTCAGCAAGTTGTTCACCTTGTATATCATGTCATCCTTGACATAGGTGTCGTTCTCATTTCCGCATGGACCAGGAGTGCCCAAATCAAATACCTTGTCGATGGATAGCCATATGCCGTTTTCTTTCGCATATTGCTCTGCCACTCTTTGCTCAATGTCAAGATGGTTTACATCTTTTTCGCCATCTCGAAGTTGCGCTTCATATAGTTCGCAGCGTCCACGGAGTTCATCGGCGACTTGGCGGATTCTTCTATTTTGTGGAGTTTCCTCTCCACTGCCTCTTTGTGAAATTGGTTGAGATAAGTCATACTTCATTTTCTATACTTTGGTGCAAAGATAAGAACAATTTCCCAATCCACCAAATTATTTGCCATCATTTAACTATAATGATATATAGCGATACGCTCTCGCTTAATCGGTTTGTTGAACTATGTTCGAGAAACCTCACGCTCGGCAAAGTGAGCAAGTTCCCTTTGCTCTCGCTTAATCGGTTTGTTGAACTATGTTCGAGAAACCTCACGCTCGGCAAAGTGAGCAAGTTCCCTTTGCTCTCGCTTAATCAGTTTGTTCATAATAGTATGAATAGTCGATACCTTTCATGAAGATTTCGCGGTCGTCAATGCGGTCTGTCATTGCTCCTTGGAGCAACGATTTGATGGCACGGGCATCTGTCGTGCTTTGCTTCATTGCAGATAAATACGCTTTCTTGTCTATCTTACTCCAATCAACACAAAGTTTCAGGCGCGCCTTGAAGATAAGGTCCAGCCAAATGCGTGTTGAACGTCCATTCCCCTCCATAAAGGGATGGGCAACATTCATCTCCACATATTTGTTTACTATCTCATCGAAAGTGGTCTCTGCCATACCTTCAATCATTCTCAAATTTTGCATCAGATATTCTGCGCGACAGAACAATGTGCCGTCTTTCCAAATGGTCTTGGTGCGTATCTGACCTGCAAAATCATATAGACCACCAAAGATATATGCATGAATTTGTTGCAGGCACTCAACGGTTCCTGGCTTCATACTGTCGAGCAATCCGCTCTCGATAAGCGTATAGGCTTTTTTCTTGCTCTGTCCATCTATGGTATTATCGCTATAAACGAACCAGTCGAGAAATGTCATCGCGCGGTTGCTAGGGTAATTCTTAGCCATCGTTTTTACGCTCTCAGCATCAATCACATCGGCAAAACGCTGTTTACCATCTGGAGCCTCGAATTTGAAGTGGTTAGTGACACTAACCAGTTGAATGCCATCCTTAACAAACTTTCCTTTCAGGTACTTCCAATAGTTTCGAGATTTCTTATAATCCTCCTCATCGTTGATGGCGCGTACGATGTCAGTAGCCGAGAACCACCACTTGCTGTGTTCCTCGTCCCAGACTGCACGTACTTCGCGGTCGTTGAAAAAGCGGATTGATTTCTTGCTCATTTCAGTTCCGATTTTGCTGCAAATATAGTCAATTATCTTCTTACCACCAAACTTTTATTCGGAAAAGTCAGTTGGGACACGAGCCACATAGCGACACAGGGTATTGTCATCGTAGGTCTCACGGCTGAGCAGCGAGACGTTGGCATGAAGCTGGGGAGCACGGGTGCCATCAGCAACAGTCATAGCACCTGTTTCGACACGAATCTCGTCCCAGAGCCCAGCGGCGATAAACGACTGGAGCGTCTGACGGCCACCCTCGACGATGAGTGACTGAATGACGTGCTGGTAGAGGTCGTCCATGAGTTGTGGCAAGGAACGATTGTGGGTCAGGACGATGCGCTTGGGATTGGGTCCGTGCCAATGGCGGACAGTCAACTGCGGATGTTCTCGTACATCGGTGGTATGGCCTACGAGGATGGCATCCTCCTCGGCACGCAACTGGTGGGAGATCATCTGCGTCTGTTCGTTGCTGATCTGCAGGGCTTTACCGTGATCGTCGATGAATCCGTTGGCGGTCTGTGCCCATTTGAGGATAATGTACGGACGGTGCTCACGATGATAGGTGAAGAAACGGCGATTCAGCCACTGGCATTCCTTCTCGAGCACACCGACAGTGACGTCGATACCGGCCTCCTGTAACTTCCGGATGCCCCTACCCTGCACCTCGGCAAAGGGATCAATAGTGCCTACGACCACACGACGGACACCCTTCTTGATAATCAGGTCGGCGCAGGGCGGTGTCTTGCCGTAATGTGAGCAAGGTTCCAGAGAAACATAGATAGTGGCATCCTTTAATAAAGCCTCATCGTCAGGACGCACACTGGCAAAGGCGTTGACCTCCGCATGACCCTCGCCGCAACGTACGTGGTAACCTTCGCCGATAATTTTAGAGGTAAGAAGTGAGAGGTGAGAGGTGAGAGGGGCAACGATTACAGCCCCTACCATGGGATTGGGCCGTGCTCCTTGAATACCGTTTGCAGCCAGTTGGATACAACGCTGCATGTAAAATTCATCGTTCGTCATAGCTGCAAAGGTACGAATAAGCGAGCAAAGAACCAAAGGAAAATTCATTTTTCTTTGTTCTTTCGAGCGAAAGTACTTTCTCGTGAAACGAAAAGGTACGAATAAGCGAGCAAAGAACCAAAGGTTTTTTCTCTTTTTTTATCCTTGCATTATAGCCGCCCCTTATCATTGCAACGCCACACTCCATACCTTCAGGTTGGAGAAGGGGCTCTAAATCTTTGTTCTTTCGAGCGAGAGTGCCTTCTCGCGAAGCGAAAAGGTACGAATAAGTGAGGAAAATACCAAATAAAATAAAATTTATTTGGATATTTGCTTGATTTACACTATCTTTGCCGGCAGAAACAATTAAAAGGAACATCCCTATGAAAAGAACTATTAACTCCCTGTTCGTGATGTTGTTGATGACAGCCGGTATATTTGTACTATCGGGCTGTAGTAAGGACGACGATAAGCAGGCTGACAATCAGACAAAAGAGGATGCCGTGCTGACAGCCAGTCCACTGATGGCTGCTGCAAAATCGTTTAACGAGCAGCTGTCAGACCTGAACTTCCAGGAACTGGAAGGACTGAAAGAGGTGGTACCCTATACGACAGCAATGACCCGTGCTGACGAGAATAACGAACGCACTGAGTTTGAGAATAAACTGTCGGAACTGCTAACCTTGCTGGAAGGCGAGCAGGCTAAGACACGTGCCGTGACGCTGGGACGTCGATTCTCGTTCCAAGCCTTTAACGATGCCCTTAGCCTGGCATGGGATTTGTCGGTGACATTAGGTGACATGGGCGAAAGCAGCTCTTCGTGGTTTGGTCTGAACACCACCAAGAGGGGTGAGGTAAACTATACTGCCAAGGATGGCAGTCTGTATACGGTGAAGGGTGAAATCATCAAGGAAGTGACCATCAAATGGCGAGGCTTCAATACGCACACTGTGACGACCAAAGCCAGCGAGTTCTATATCTTTAAGAACAATGAACAGGTGGTAAGGATTGAGTCTGGTTCAGAGACCGAGCGTCCTTGGTGGTTGCCGATTATCATTAAAGACTACTTCTATAATGGGCAACTGTACTACCATGACTATGAAATTAACCTGACATATGACAAGAACAGCTCGCACAGACGTACTGTAGACCTGACCTACGGCAAGGTGGGTGAAGAGACGCCGTTGCTGACCATGACCGCCCACCTGGAAGACGATGGCGACCTCTTGAAGTTGCTCACTCACGATGTCAAAGTACACGCTGACTTCACCGTCAAGGCGATGGACAATATGTTGGTCTTTGTCGGCACGACAGACAATGTCAACTATCTGGTAGTCAATGGAGTAAAGGTTGCCAAATGTATGGAAGAAGGTACGACGGAACAGGAATGTAAGGCTATCGTTGCAGACTTCAACAGCAACCTAGAGCTGTCACTGCTAATGGCAGACGTACCAGTTGGTGATCTGTATATGGATGCCGTGCAAAATACCCAGAATGGTCTCTACTACCCAACGGTGATGATACACTCCGAGATGTTGGGTAATAAGGATTATTCGGTGGTAGCCATTCTGCAAATGCTGGGTGTTGAATTGCCTGAGATTTTTAGGACGGTAGCGCAGATTAGCCAATGACTTATCGCCAGTTGTGGCAACGATTAGTCCCTGTTTATGGCAAGGGCGAGGCCCAGGCTATTGCGAGACTTATCTATGAGGTGCGCTATGGTTTGACATTAAGTGACCTGCTGATGGGTCGTGATAGCAACGTGCCGCAAGACGAATTGGAACAGATTGCAATTAGGCTGGAACGACAGGAGCCTGTGCAGTATATACTGGGGCAAGCGGAATTTTGCGGCAGGACGTTTATGGTCAATAAACATGTGCTAATTCCACGGCCGGAAACAGAAGAATTGTGCCAGTGGATAATAGCAGCGGACGCTACCAATATCCTCGACATCGGTACAGGTTCTGGTTGTATTGCCATTACGCTGGCAGCTGAGATGCCCGAGGCTGAGGTGACGGCATGGGATATCTCAGAAGAGGCATTAAAAGTTGCAAAGGAGAATGCTAAACGTACCAATGTTCATGTGAAGTTCGAACAAGTGGATGCCTTACATCTTACATCAGACATCTGCCATCAGACATCTGACGTCTTCGACCTCATCGTCAGCAATCCCCCCTATATATGTAATAAGGAACGCGTGGCGATGGAAACTAACGTATTGGAGCACGAACCGCACACGGCGTTGTTTGTACCTGATGACGACCCATTGCTGTTTTATCGTGCCATAGCGCAATACGGACAGACGGCACTGAAAGAGGGCGGATGGTTGTATTTCGAGATAAATCCCCTTTACGCTGAGGATCTCCGCGCGATATTGAGTAAAATGTCGTACTACGACATCGAGATCAAGGAAGACCAATACGGTAAACAACGAATGATAAGAGCAAAACGATGAAAAGTGAGAAAGAAGCCTACCTGACGTTGGCGGCTTTGTGTGCACAAGCCGAGCACTGCCAATGGGAAATGCTGGAGAAGATGCGTCGCTGGGAAGTGCCCGAGGAAGCACAGGCCCGCGTGATGCAACGACTGGTAAAGGAACGCTATGTCGATGACGAGCGCTATGCACAGGCTTTCGTCAAGGATAAGATCCGATATAACAAATGGGGCCGTCGTAAGGTCGATCAAGCTTTGTGGCAAAAACATATCGATGAAGATATCCGTAAACGTGTGCTCGACGAGGTAGATGACGACGAATATCTCAAGGTGTTGCGCCCTTTGCTAAAGCAGAAGCGCAAGTCGACGAAAGCCAATAGTGACTACGAACTGAACCAGAAACTGATGCGTTTTGCCATGGGCCGCGGTTTTACGTTTGACATTATTCGCCAGTGCATTGACGTGGAAGAAGAACCAGAGGAAGATGATTTTTAAATGAACAATGAACTGGTGGACGCGTTTTCTTGATTTTATCTCGCCGAGACAGTGTGTGGTCTGCGGTGAACGACTATCACCCACAGAACGAAGCCTTTGTTCGGTGTGCGTACTACATCTGCCTCGTACCACCTATCAGTTTACACCTAACGACAATCCGATGGCTCAGCTGTTCTGGCATCTGACGCCCGTGGAACGTGCTGCAGCCTTGTTGTTTTACGAGCCTCATTCGGAGATGGCACGTATTGTTTACGACATGAAATACCACGACCGCCCGGATATCGGTGAGGATATGGGTAGGCTGATGGCCAACGAGATGCAGTTTGCACGCTATTTCGACGGCATCGACGTCCTGCTTCCCGTGCCGTTAAGTCGCAAGCGTTTGCGACAACGCGGCTATAATCAGAGTGAACAATTGGCCATTGGAATTAGCGACATTACCAATCTGCCTATCGCCACCAAAGCCCTGCGTCGCAAACATTTTGTCAAAAGTCAGACGCAGCTCAGTCGTCATGAACGTCAGGAGAACGTAGCAGACATCTTTGAATTATGCGACGATAGTCCGCTGAAAAGTAAACACGTACTACTTGTGGACGACATCTGCACCACAGGAGCCACCCTGATAGCCTGTGTGGATGCCCTCAAGGACATCGAAGGCATCCATCTTAGCGTACTCACTTTGGGCTTTACGAAAACATAGCCGTGTGCAATCGGTTGCACGATTGATAAGTCATTAATTCCCAATTCAGAATTCTCATTTCTCAATTATTTCCTTACCTTTGCAGTACAAAGACTAATAACCCAATGATTATGAAACGTTTATTCGCATCTATCATTACACTTTTAGCAACCCTGCCCATGCTGTCGCAGGGCTGGCCGGAGAAATACGACGGCGTCATGTTGCAAGGCTTCTATTGGGACTCGTATACTGATACCAATTGGGCAAATCTGGAGTCTCAGGCAGACGAAATGTCGCAGTTCTTCGACCTCATCTGGGTGCCCAACTCGGCATACGCCAACGCGTTGACCATGAATATGGGCTATCATCCTGTCTATTGGTTCGACCACAAGAGTGCCTTTGGTACGGAGGCACAGCTGCGCTCGATGATTAACACTTTCAAAGCCAAAGGAACTGGCATCATTGAGGATGTGGTCATCAACCATCGTGCCAGTGTCGACGGCAACTGGCTGAACTTCCCCAAAGAGACTTATAAAGGCGTGGATTATCAGTTGACGGCTGCAGACATCTGCAGAACCGACGAGGCAAAGGACAATGGCTACAATCCCACAGGAGCCAATGATACTGGCGAGAACTGGGGTGGCGCACGCGACTTGGACCATACAGGTGCTAATGTTCAGAAAAACGTGAATGCCTATCTTGACTTCCTGCTCAACGATTTGGGTTATGTCGGTTTCCGCTATGACTTCGTAAAGGGATTTGCAGCAAAGTATGTGGGACTGTATAATACGACCGCTAAGCCCAAGTTCTCTGTGGGTGAATGCTGGGATGGCAACAAGACTGTAGTGACCAACTGGATTAACGGCACCAAGCAGGATGGTGTCATTCAGAGTGCTGCCTTCGACTTCCCACTGAAATACTATATCAACGATGCCTTCAGCGGTGGCAAATGGAGCCGATTGAAGGACGGCTGTCTGTCTGACGACGACAACTACAAGCGCTATGCTGTGACGTTTGTTGACAATCACGATACGGGACGTCAGGGCGAATGTCCACTCTACGCCAATGTTGAAGCCGCCAATGCCTTTATTCTTACAATGCCTGGTACACCCTGTGTTTGGCTGAAACACTGGCAAACCTACAAGACCACTATTAAAAAATTGATTCTGACCCGCAAGGCAGCAGGTGTGAACAATGAGAGTAGCATTATCTCCATGCAACCGGAGGCAACAGGCTGCACTGTTATGGTACAGGGTAATAACGGAAAGATGCTTCTGCTGTTAGGCGATGTTACCAGTGCCGGCAATAGTGGCGATTTAAAATTGGCAGTTCAAGGCACAAACTTTAAACTATTGGTCAGCGACAATATTGACCTTTCAGCACTCGACGATATCAAGGAGAATGAGTTTACTGCTCCTGATTGCTGCCAAGTGGCAGAAGGTGAGGTTTGTGCTTTCTTCGAGGCGCCCACCTCGTGGAGTATTGTAAAATGTTGGGCCTGGGATTCGAGTAACAACTATACTGGTGGTACATGGCCTGGCGCTGCATGTACAAAGGTTGGCACGAACAATGGCAAAAACGTGTGGAAGTGGAGCTATAGCGGTTCACTGACAACACAACCTACATTTATTATATTTAACAACAATAATAATGGACAGCAGACTGCCGACCTCGACTTTAAGAATGGAGGCTACTACAATGAAGCTGGCGCCCTGCAAGGTGTCGTTACAGGCATTGAGACCATTACCGAGACAAGGAGCGACAGCAAGCCTGCCCGTATCTTTACGCTCGATGGTCGTGAAGTAAAGAATCCGCAACGCGGAATCTACATCATTAACGGCAAAAAGGTCGTGATTAATTAAAGACGGCACGCACCACAAACCAGCAGTGCAGCAAAAACGTCTGCACATGGCCATAGTGGTGGGCCATCACACGATAACGCTCCAAGAGGGAAGCACGATGATTCTGCGTCGTGGTTCCCTCTTCGGTATAGTTTGCCACGACCATCTGCGTGTTACACAACTTCAAACCCATGCGTTCCGTTTCTTTCATCACACGGATACACCAGTCTACATCGGCAGAGAAATGGTAGCGTGTGTCGTACTGCTGATTCTTGGCAATATCAATACGGGCATAAAAGGCCTGATGACATACCAGCATTCCCTTCCGGAACGAGCGCCACGTGAGCTGCTGAGGAGGCTGGTGTTGGCGAGGATGCAAATAATGGCCGTCACTATCCACGATATCGGTATTGCCATAAAGCACGCCCGGGAGATCATCTGACGGCAGTTCATTCAGCTGACAGTGCTGAACAATCTGCTCCAACGTATCGGTCTGCGGGAAGAAATCACCAGCATTCATATAAACAATATAATCACCAGAAGCCTGCGTCAGACCTTTGTTCATGGCGTCATAAATGCCGTGATCGGGTTCAGACAGAATAATCACCTTATGACCATTACCCGAAGCGTCGCTCTTTTCTTTATAAACCTCAGCCATTTGTAACGTGTTATCTTTCGAAGCACCATCTACTATTAAGTGTTCCACCCCCTCATAGGTCTGAGCATACACGCTGTCAAGTGTTCGTTGCAACACCTTTTCGGCATTATAAGTTATCGTAACTACAGTTATTCTAATCATCGTACTGTTTATGAGAATTCATCACCTTATTATATACCTCCTGATAACGTTTGGCTACGCTTTGCTGTGAATAATTATGTGCGACCTTTTTCAAACATTCACGGCTTAAATCGTCATAATCGGCCTCAGCCAAGACATAGTGGAGGCCCTTTGCCAAATCTGCCGCATCACGATAGGTTGCCAAGTAGCCATTCTTGAGATGCTCTATCATCTCCGGAATTCCACCGATACGGAAACCGATACAGGGAACGCCACACGCCATTGCCTCCATGATAGAGTTTGGAAGGTTTTCCGACAACGATGGCAAGACAAAGACATCCACTGCACGATAGACCTGAACAATCCGCTGTTCGTCATTCACATAACCCAAAGGATAGGTCTGGAACGGAAAATGCAAGTCCTCAGCATGTCCTCCAAGCACAACCACTGAAGTATGTTGTTCCATCTCAGGATATTGACGAACTAATTGCTGGCACGCTTCCATCAGGTAAGACATACCCTTGTTCGGATTCGTCACCCTTTGTGACACGAATAATATCAGACGGTCGTTCTCCGGAAGACCCAATTGTTGGCGCGCCTTGCATTTGTCGGAAGGAGCATACAAACGATTGTCAATAGGGTTTGGAATCGACAAAATATCCTGTCCTGTCAGCAAGGCACTTTTCTGTGTTTCGCTTGCCAGCCACTGGCTACATGCCACGAATGTTATACGCTTTCCCTCCAGCAGTCGCTGCTTGCGTTGCCAGATTCGTGTAGACAAATCATGCCCAGAGCCACCTCCTGGCAAAAGTCGACAACGACTGCAACCCGTTTCAAAATTCCTGCAATCCAATGTCAAGTGACAAATAGCCGTAGCAGGCCATATATCATGCATTGTCCATACCACAGGTTTGCCGCTCTCCAGAATCTTGCGGATATTGTTCAACGACAGCATTCCTTGATTAATCCAATGAAGATGAATAATGTCGGCCTCCTGGAATTCATGCAATTTCGTAATGTCAGTGCCGCAATTGGCAATATCTATTTCAAATAGGTGTTCACGCCTGAAATGCAAATGCACCCATATGACAAAGCGCTCCCAAAGGAAATTCCATTGCTGGCGCCAAGATTGCGGCAAGGCAGAAACCGTCAACTGGTCTGTTTCCTTGTCACGCACTAGCATCTTTGCCTTTATGCCGTTGTTGTTCAATGCATCCATCAGGCGGTGGGCTGCAACTGCCGCCCCACCCGTTCGTTCGCTCGTATTTACTATCAGTACTCGCATACCTTATTATATATATGCCGACAAAGGTACGAATAAGTGAGGACAATACAAAATAAATTGGCATTTATTTTATTTGTCGAACGAAAGTACTTTCTCGTGAAACGAAAAGGTACGAATAAGTGAGGACAATACAAAAAGAAAAAGGGTAAAAAAATACATGTTATCGCGCACATCACTTGATTTAAATCAAGAACAACGCGTTTTTTTGAGAAAAAAGATGGTAAAAACTTGTAGGAATCTAAAAAGTTCGTACCTTTGCATTGTCAAACGAAAGGATGACACTTGACTAAGTGAGGTCAAGTTACTTTAATAGATTGTTTTAGGTTAGTAGTAATATTTATAGTTTTAGGTTTTTAGTTATTGGTAAGAAGAAAGTTTTAAATGTGTTAGGATAACAGTGATCGCTGTGAAGCGCTCATAACTTTCTTTTCTAAGGAAATCGTTTTAATAAAATAATATGCTGCCGCAAGGCAGACCTCCAGTCGAAAGACTGGAATTGTTTCGAATACAAAGGATTTTTAGTTAAACATAGGCTTTTTGAATACCACTGCTCGTCGATGAGTAGTGGTATTTTTTTTGAGTTCAATAAGGGCCACTTATTAGATGATAAGTGACCCTTATTGAAAAATAAATGGCACTTATTTTTCAATAAGTGCCACTGCGTAAGCGGAAATACCCTCTTGCCGTCCGGTAAAGCCCAGCTTTTCTGTCGTCGTAGCCTTAATAGAGATGGCGTCGACATCGCAACCAATCACCTGCGCCATTGTCTGTTGCATCTGAGGAATATGTGGATTCATCTTTGGCCGTTCGGCACATATCGTCGCATCAATATTCACCAATCGATAACCCTTGGTAGCTATCAGTTCGATGGTTTTCTTCAGGATTATCTTACTGTCCATACCGTCTGTTTCCGTTGAAGTATCTGGAAAGTGATAGCCAATGTCTCGCATATTGGCAGCTCCCAGAATAGCATCACAGATGGCATGTATCAGTACGTCGGCATCGCTGTGACCTAGCAGGCCCAGTTCATGTTCTAACTTTATTCCGCCCATCCATAGGTCGCGCCCCTTTACCAGTTGGTGGACGTCATAGCCCATTCCTACTCTTATCATGTTTGCGTTATTGCGTTATGTCGTTATTACGTGATTACATAATTCCGTTATTCCGATTTATTTTCTAAACAAGTCCTTGATGCCATCCATGTCGAAAGCCAGCGTAAAACGCAGTGTCTGGTCCAGAGGATTGCTACGGGCCGTAGAGATGACATAACCTACATCCAGTGAGAATACATTCATGCGGAAACCACCACCGATTGTAAAATACTTACGGTTACCCTTATTCTCCGACTCATGGTGATAACCGGCACGCAGCGAGAACTGATCGTGGTAGACATACTCTGCACCTACACTCCACTGAATCTCCTCCAGTTCCTCCTTGAAGCCGCCCGGTGCATCGCTAAAGCTCTTAATCATACCACTGAATGAGCTGACATCGCTATATTCAGAGATGACGCGCTCCTCATACTCCTCCTTTGTTTCGCCGTCATTCTGCTTGGGAACTGTAGGAACCATCAGCTTATTTGCATCGGCAGCAATGGTGAAACGGTTGTATTCATCAACAGGAATCATCAGCGAAGCACCCAACCTGAGATTGGCAGGCAGGAACTGCGAACGGTCGTCACCAAAATAGGTAATCTTCGAACCCATATTCTGAAGTACCAAACCTAAGCCCAATTGGCATTCACGCTGTCCGATATTGATATAATTGTTGTAATAAGCATGAATATCGGCAGCAAAGGCAGAAGCCGGAGAAGCATCTTCCGTGTAGTCAAAACGCAGGTCACTATAAATCCAGCGCAGGGCCACACCCAACGAGAACTTCTCTGTCAACATCAAGGCTGCACCGACGTCAAGCGACATCTCATAGGGTTTCACCGTCATGGCGTTATCTTCGAGCGAGGTCATCACTTCACCCAGCGAGAAATAACGCAGTGAACCACTGATTGACGCATTGTCACCAATACGATAGTAGCCTGCCACATAAGCCAAGTCGATGTCATTCACCAACTGTCGCAGCCACGGGGTGTAGTTCAATGCAATACCCGCGCGGCTGATACAGAACGGATACTTAGCAAGGTTCCAGTACTGTGAGTTTACATCAGGATCAGTCGCCGCACCGACATCACCCATACCTGCCGAACGGGCATCGGGAGCGATGGTCTGCGAAATGACAGCATGTTCAACGGGGTTGAACTGGCTCTTGGTATCCTGTGCACGGGCAATCAGTCCCAAGAACAGACCAGCTGTCAATAACATTATCTTTTTTGTTGTCTTCATATTCCCTTATTTATGAGTTATAATGATAAGTTTCTTAGCTTTCGAAGCATAGTTGCTGCCGTCGCTGGCTATACGCAACCGATAGAGATAGACACCCGTTTGCAGACGACGTCCGCCATCCACCGTCAGATCCCAGTCTACAGTATAGCTGTTATCCGCCGGAATGCCATTCTCTGCATACGACCACAGATGACGCCCGGAGATATCGAACACGTCCAGAATAATATCCAGATCACTCCCCGTCCGGTCATGCAGTATACGGAACGATGTCGTTGTAGTGGCAGGATTCTTCGTTGCCTCCACGTCGAAGAACAACGGTTCCAGACCTTTTACGACCTTGAATGTCAATTCTGCCGTCGACGAGTTGTTCAGTATGTCCCATGCGCGGAACAGCAATTTATGTTCTCCGTACGACAATTCGGGAATGCTATAGCCTACCGTTCCCGTAGTATAGCTGCCAAAGTCGTACTTAAAATAGTCGTTCAACGAATAAGTCTTCGTCATGTCTCCGTCAATAATCAGCTCCAAGTCATGACCGATGCCACTACCTGCTGCATTGATGCCATCCTCATCGTTCAGCTGAGCCACGAAGTAAGGCGTCGGATTGACGCTACCTCCATTTACAAACGACTCGCTGTTCAGATAGCAATAGATGTTAGGTCCTGCTCCATCGTGCGGAAGCGGTCCCGAACCGCTCATCTTCACTTGATCGCAAATACCGCTGGCCTCCATGGCCTTATCGTTGCTGACGGCATAAAGGTTGATGAGTCCGTTTGCATCGGAATAGCTGATATCCTTAGGAACAGCAAAGGTCAGCGAGAAACGTCCGTCCTTCACCTCATTGTTACCATTGAAGAGCACGTTCTGACGGTCGTAGAACACAAAAGGATATTCAGCCTCCGTTGGGTCGTTCAACTTACAAACCACCCGTTCAAGCGCATCTCGCACAATTGTCGTCAGCGTGCCATTGAATCCTGTAGCGGGCTGTCCGTCCTTTTCCAGGACATGTCCGCTGATAGTTGCTGTCGAGCCTGCATTCAGTATCTGTGTCTGACTCACCGTTAAAGGCACATGGTTGATGGAATCAATCCGGATACCCATCGTCGGTGCCGCCAGTCTCATGGCAGGATCACCCAATAACGTATATTGCAGCTTGTTCTGCGTGCGGTCAGTGGAGTAAGCAGGCTTTCCATTCACGTATCCGGTGATGATACCCGTCTCAATCAGTTCGTTCTTTGCCCGTCGTACAGCTTCACCGATAGGAAGCAACTGTGCGTTATCGCCCTGACTTAGCACATGACGGGTAAATGCCAGGTTCATCAGTCGGTTCTGAGGCTGATATACCGTACGTGTCGTACCATAAAACGCCACAGCACCGCCTTTCTTGTTAAAGAATGCCGTCTCTCCGATGTTCTCCTCCTGTCCGTCAAAAGGCATGATATCGCAAGAAGCCGTCAACCACAAAGGCAGTCGCGCCGATACATTCTCGAAATCGGCCAAACGCAGCACATACTCGTGCGAGATGGCGTCGGCACGTCCGTGTCCGGCATAATTCATCATCAGCGCCCCCTGCTGCATCTGCTGTTTGATGAGTCGAGTCACATCAGGATAACTGTTTCCCGTCGATGAACTGACACGGGTGTAGGCATCCCACATAACACGCTTAATCTGATAAGTCGGATAGAGTTGTTCAACCATCCGCGCGACGCTGTCGGCATCCTGCATGTGGGCATTGTCATTACCATCGTCACCCATAAAACAAAGCAGGTTTTGCCACGCACCGGCATTATCGTTGTTGACGTAGCTTTCTATCTTATCTACCACGCCAGCGGCATCGTCAGCCGTTCGTGCGGAGATACGTCCTACAGCCACGTCAGCCTTTGCCACCAGCATATTGCCTCCTTCACCATCGTCCATCAGACAGAAATAGTCGTCCGTCACGTAACAGTCGGTGGCACTTGACGAGTTCTCACTCTCATAGCAGAGCAGGAAATCATCAGGTGAATAGCCTTTCCACTCCGAACTAGCCATGCGGTTGTCCCAGGCACCATCACCCATCAGCAACAGATAGCGCGGCATGTCAGCATCCGTTCCGGCACGGTCGTAAAGCATCTTCAGATAACGGCGATAGGCATTGGCATCCGGAGTTCCACTGGAGAACTCGTTGAACAATTCGTCAGCAGGGACGATGGATACCCTCAGTCCGTCCTTCTGCTCATGCAATGTCTTCAGACGTTCTGCCTGTGCCTTGAGTTTCTGCGTCGTGGGAATAATGATCACCATATCGGCAAACGCATCGGCATGGTGGTCTTGATTCGTGATGTTATAGACATATTCCGGAACGGGAAATGTAGCAGACAAATCGGGAGCCGCAGCGGGTTCATTGGCATGCAGCGAGATATAGTCCAATCGTACCGTTGCGCTACCAGAGAGATTCTTGATTGTCACCTTATTAGATGTCTGCAGATTATGAACGGCCTTCATGCTCATCGCCTGGCGCATCTTTTCATAACTGCCGTGTGCCATGATGCTGACGGAATCCAGAGGGACATCATTCAAACTGATGGACACCTTTGCGGCATCGTCCGCCGTCACCACTGTTGTCATCTGTCCTTCCGCGCCTGTTCCCATTGCCGCGACGGTAAAGGTATGGCTTCCGCCTGCTCCTATCGCCGTTGCATCAAATAAATTACGGCCTCCATGATACCAGGCGAAGTCGTCAACCTCATACAAGGAATTATAGTCGTCTGCTAAGGGATAATACTTTTCCTTGAATTCCGCTTCACCCATAGTCAGCGCAGTACTGTCATTTTCCGTCAGGAAATAATAGCCGTAGTTCGAATACGGATTACGGATACGTTTGTGGCTGGCATCCCAAGTGACTGGTCCGATGGCATAGAACAGTTTTCGACCTCCGATCTCACACGTCGGAACTTCCGTCAAATCATCGGTCTCTGCCAAATAATCGGCCGTCAGTGTCTCGGGCTGCATTCCACCACCATAACCATAGATTTTGACCTTATTAATATCTGAGAAACCAGCCTTTCTAATCAAATCACTGGTTACTTGATAGATACCCGTCGACGGCACACCGATTTTTGCCCATTTGCCCGTTGCCAACACGGAATGGTCAGCATAGCGCTGCGTCGCAGCCCTTCTAGCTCTTCCCTCTAACTTCTTACCTCTGACATCCAGCATAAAACTGACCAATTTCTGGTATCGGCCGTCTCGGAAAACCAGCGGAATAAACGAGAGCGTCAGTTCTCCCTGTTTCCTATCTATGCTGATGACCTGCGACACCTCCGGCAAGGCGGGGAGCGACTTCGACATAATCTTTTCACAGCGGTCGATGTCAGCCTCACTCATCGGAATAAATTCCGGATAGACGATGGAGACGGTATAAACGGAGTCGGCATAGTCCGGTCCCAGCGGCATATGATGGGTGAATACCGGCAACAACGAATCAATCCTGACCTGTTCAGCAGTCAGGTTGAAAAACCGTTGCTGTGCTTTGGCCGTCAGGCTCATCAGCAACAATCCTATACCTATTATATATATATAGCGTCTCACTTACAATTGAATTCCAATACTTTTCTTTCTTCCAACCAGCCTTCCAAATGGTCATTGACATGAACGGGGCCAACGCCCACAGGAGTTCCTGTATATAGCAGGTCACCGGTTTTCAGCGTAAAGAACTGCGAGATATAAGCTATCAGCTCATCAATTTTATAGAGCATATCGCTCGCACAACCTTCCTGCACCGTCGTCCCATTGATGTCGAGATGGAAGTGCAACGCCTGCACATCCAGGAATTTTTCTTTCGGCACCCACTCGCCAATCACCGCCGACCCGTCGAAACCTTTACAGATTTCCCAGGGATGGCCCTCTTTACGGGCCTCACGCTGCCAGTCACGTGCCGTAAAGTCAATACCCACGGTGACAGCGTCATAATAACGGTGGGCGAAGCGCTCGGGAATGCTCTTGCCCAGCCTGCAGATGCGTACTACCAGCTCTGTCTCATAATCCACCTGCTCGCTCCAGTCGGGGATGAAGAACGGCTTATGGTCCTTCAGCAACGCGGAGTCTGCTTTGGTGAAAATAACAGGCCTCTCTGGTTTATATAACGCGCCATCCAGCTCTTTATTGTGCTGGATATAAATCATTCCTACAGCAAATATCTTCATATTTCTCTGATTTTTGGTGCAAAGATACAAAAATATTGTGTATCTTTGCAGCGAAAATGAAGAAAATAACGTTTATCATCCTCCTGTTTGTAGCAGTACTGACCGTTTCTGCACAGCCACAGGGCGACCCACGAAGCATCTCTTTGATGGGTATTCCCATCGAAGGGCCTATCGACTCGCTGCGACAGGCGCTGGCGGAAGCCCAGTTTGCCGAATGGGGACAGTCCGACGATGGCGAGGACTATTATTTCCGCGGCAATTTCTACGGTTTCCGCTCGAAACTGATGGTCAGCGTGGCTCCTGAGACGAAATTCGCCACGTCGGCCTACGTCACCATCGGTCCGTATAGCACGCAGAAAATGTTAGACAAGAACCTGCAGTATTTCCTTTATAAATTAGAAAAGGATCACGGAAAATTCACGCAGCGTGACGACAGTTGGTTCTACATCGATGATTTCGGTAGTATCAAACTCTCCATTATCGACAACGAAAACGGTTCCCACGACATCCGTGTGCTGTATCTCGGCTCCACCCCTTATTATAAGGACGCTCTCTCCATGGGACTACGTGGCGATGTTCAGGAGGTCGTGACGGAGAATGCCGTCGCCGAAGACCAGTTCATGCACTTCCACGGGAATGGTCAGATAGAGAATCTCGACCTCATCGATCGCGAATATAACCGTTACGGTTATCTGCTTCGGGCACGTATGAAGGAACAAGAGGGCTTCAGCTCGATTACCTATGCCTACGACGACAGCTACCGCCTCGTTAAACGCACGCTGACCAACGAAGAGGCTGGCATCAGCTATGTCAACGACTATACATACAACGACCAGGACGAGGTGTTGACGCAGAATCAGAAAGTATTCGACAAAAACGGCGAGTGCATCATGACCATCAATATGCGCAACAACTACATCACACGCGATGACAACGGCAATTGGACCAGCAACTCACTCAGCCTGACCTATTGGGAAAAGGGTTCGAAGACGCAAAATACCACCGTGCTACAACGGCGGACACTTGCTTATTGGGAGTAACGTAATGTCGTAATAACGTAATAACGAAAAAATGGCACAGGGACAGATACAAGAACAGCGGCTCACGCAGCAACAGAAACTGACGCAGAGCATTACGCAGCAACAGTTGTTGCAGGCGCAGCTGACTGAGCTGCCCATTACCCAACTGCTGGAACGTATCAAGACCGAGATGGACGACAACCCTGCGTTGGAACTATCCCCAGAAGAAAATCTAGATAATCTAGACCCTCTAGAAAATCTTGATTCCCCCAAAAACGACACCGACGACTACGAACAGGAGGAACGCCAGTCTGCCTTGGATGCTGCCTTGGAATCTATCGGTCGCGACGACGAGGACCTGCCGGTCTATCAAGGCGGCCAGTCCAATCAGGAGGATCGCGAGGAAATGGTCTATGGCCAGACGGAGTCGTTTATGGATCAGCTGAATGAACAGATGAACATGGCCAACATCACTGAACGCCAGCGCGACATCATGGAATATCTCATTGGTTCGCTGGACGACGACGGACTGCTGCGCAAGTCGCTAGATAACATCAGCGACGAACTGGCCATCTATCACCATCTCGACGCTACGACGCACGAAATAGAACAAGTACTGCTGTTGTTACAAGAGTTCGATCCTGCCGGCATCGGAGCACGTTCGCTGCAGGAATGTCTTTTGCTGCAGATTCAACGGCGCGACCCGTCCCGTCTGAGAGACCTCATGGAGAAAACCATCAGCGAATACTTTGAACTCTTCACCAAGAAACACTGGCAACGACTGCAACAGGTACTGAAACTGAGTGACTTGCAGGCAGAGACGCTCATTGCCGAACTACGCAAACTGAATCCGAAACCAGGTTCTTCCATCAGCGAGACCGTCGGACGTTCCCTGCAACAAATTACCCCAGACTTCATCATCGATACCCACGATGACGGCACGGTAACCTTCTCACTGAATGCTGCAGAAGTGCCGGAATTGTGTGTCTCGCCGTCGTTCACCGACACGCTGCGCGACTACCAAGACAACAAAGAACACCTCAGTCGCCAGATGACGGAGGCTTTGGTGTATACGAAGAAGAAGGTCGAAGCCGCCCAGGGTTTCATCGATGCCATCCAAGTGCGTCGCCACACGCTGACCGTTACCATGCGGGCCATCATCCAGTGGCAGCACCGTTTCTTCGAAGATGGTGACGAGGCCTCGCTACGCCCGATGATACTGAAAGACATAGCCGAACGTACGGGACTGGACATCAGTACCATCTCACGCGTCAGCAATTCGAAATACGCCCAGACGCGCTGGGGCACATTCCCCTTGCGCCACTTCTTCAGCGACGCTTATACAACGGCCGATGGCGAAGAACTCTCGACACGTGAAATCAAGGCCGCCCTCCAGGAACTCATCGAAGCGGAAGACAAGCGCAAACCCCTGAGCGACGAGACACTCAAAGACCTGTTGGCCGAGAAAGGCTATCCCATAGCCCGCCGTACGGTATCGAAATATCGCGAACAACTGGGCATCCCAGTAGCAAGACTTAGAAAATGAAACGAGAAAAGGAAATCATCTTGGTTGCTCGCATCATGAGCATGGTGTTCACGCCATTCTACCTGCCCATCGTAGGACTGGTGGTACTCTTCGTGTTCAGCTATCTCAGCATGTTCTCCTGGCCCTACAAGCTACAGGTACTGCTGCTGACTTATCTGTTCACCATTCTCCTCCCTACCCTGCTCATCCACCTCTACCGCCGCTATCAGGGGTGGAACCTCATCGAACTGGGCCACCGCGAACGACGCATGGTGCCGTACGTCATCTCCATCATTTGCTATTTCACCTGCATCTATGTCATGGAGCGTCTCCACATGCCTCATTTCATGGGGTCTATCGTGGTAGCTGCCTTGACATTGCAGATTGTCTGTGCACTCATCAACGTCTGGTGGAAGATTTCCACCCACACGGCAGCCATCGGAGGCGTGGGCGGAGCACTCTTTGCCTTTGCCTACTATCTGGGATTCAATCCTGTGTGGTGGCTTTGTCTGGTATTCATCGTAGGCGGAATTGTCGGCACCAGCCGTATGATTCTGCGACAACATACGCTGGCTCAGGTGGTCGTCGGATTCTGGACGGGTTTCTTCAGCGCCGCCATAGCGATACTTTTCCTTTAAAACATCGTAATAACGAAATAACCGAATACCGTAATAACGAAAAAAGAACAACAATATGACCCCACTAGTAAGCATTATCATGGGCAGCACCTCTGACCTGCCCGTTATGGAGAAAGCCTGTAAGCAACTCAACGACTTACAGATTCCGTTTGAAGTCAACGCACTCTCGGCACATCGCACGCCCGAAGCTGTAGAGGAGTTTGCCCGTGGCGCAAAAGGACGCGGACTGAAAGTCATCATCGCTGCTGCTGGTATGGCCGCAGCACTGCCTGGTGTCATTGCCGCTTCGACGACGCTTCCTGTCATCGGTGTACCTATCAAGGGAATGCTTGATGGATTGGATGCCATGCTCTCGATTATCCAGATGCCTCCGGGCATTCCTGTTGCAACCGTTGGCGTGAATGCCGCGCAGAATGCCGCCATTCTCGCTGTCGAAATGCTGGCACTGACCGATGATGCCATTGCCCAGCGACTAGCCGACTACAAGAGCGGCCTCAAGGCCAAGATTGAAAAGGCAAACAAGGACTTAGCAGAAGTGAAATATGAGTACAAGACGAATTAGTACGGTTTGTCACGTAGGCAATATCGCCATCGGTGGCGATAACCCCATCCGTATCCAGTCGATGGCAACTACGGACACGAACGACACTGAGGCCAGCGTAGCTCAGGCCAAGCGCATCATTGATGCTGGTGGTGAACTGGTCCGTTTCACTACTCAAGGCACTCGCGAGGCGGAGAACATGAAGAATATCTCTGCCCGACTGAAGGCTGACGGCTACAACACACCATTGGTGGCAGACGTTCATTTCACGGCACATACCGCTGACGTTGCGGCACAGTACTGCGAGAAAGTGCGCATCAATCCCGGCAACTACGTCGACCCAGGCCGTACCTTCAAACATCTGGAATACACCGACGAGGAATATGCCGAGGAACTGAAGAAGATTGAGGCCAAGCTCGTGCCTTTTATCAATATCTGTAAGGAGCATCACACCGCCGTGCGTATCGGTGTGAATCACGGCTCGCTCTCCGACCGCATCATGTCGCGCTACGGCGATACACCCGAGGGAATCGTCGAGAGTTGTATGGAGTTTCTGCGCATCTTCCGCCGCGAGCACTTCGACGACGTCGTGATTTCCATCAAGGCCTCGAACACTGTCGTGATGGTCACCACCGTGCGTCTACTGGTGAAGACGATGGATGCTGAGGACATGCACTACCCCTTGCATCTCGGCGTTACCGAAGCCGGTGAAGGCGAGGACGGACGCATCAAGAGTGCGGTGGGTATTGGCGCCTTGCTTACCGAAGGAATTGGCGATACCATCCGCGTGTCGCTCAGCGAGGAACCCGAATGCGAAATTCCCGTTGCGCGTAAATTGGTAGAGCTCATCCCCGAATGCACCCGCCTCCGCGCCGAAGCCGAAGCCACCATCAAGGATGACACCATCACGCTTGACCTGTCGAGTGCTTCGCAGTTTTGCTGCGAAGACTGGGAAACCCTCCAGCTCACAGCCGCAATGGCCGTAGGAGCCCTCCTCATCGATCACCGCGCCACAAAACTGGTCATCCGTGCCGACCAGCCCTCTGACCAAGGTGTCCAGAGTGGTTCGCGGTTCACCCGCGAACAGCTCGTCACCCTTGCTGACGCCATTCTCCAAGCAGCGCGCATAAAGTTCACCAAGACGGAATACATCTCCTGCCCGGGCTGTGGCCGCACGCTTTACAACCTGCAGGAAACCATCGCCCGCATAAAAGCCGCTACCAGCCACTTGGTTGGTCTGAAGATTGGCATCATGGGCTGTATTGTCAATGGTCCCGGTGAAATGGCGGATGCTGACTATGGTTACGTCGGAGCAGGCCGTGGTAAGATATCGCTCTACCGCGGAAAGGAGTGCGTCGAGAAGAATATTCCCGAGGAGGAAGCCGTTGAACGCCTGCTACAGCTCATTGAGGCCGAAGTAAGAAAATAGTCTTGGAGTAATTCAAATTACTTTTGGAATAAAAAAAATTACTCTTGGAGAAAATTTCATTACTCCAAGAGTATTTTTTATATGCTCTTTTTATAGCAGCGGTGCTTGCGGTGGATGCGAGATTCCAGATACTGCCACTGCGAGCGAACGCCGTCGTTGGTTTCCATCTGCTGCATAGCCTCAGCATACTCGAAACCATAGCGCTGGAACCATTGTATCAGGTCGTCGAAAATCAACGAATTGGCGCCTTTCTGGCGATAGTCAGGCAATACGCCGATGAGCAACAAATCGACAACACTCGTCTTGTGCCATTTCAGCGTGCGTAGCAAGTGCCACCAGCCGAAGGGAAACAGTCGTCCGTCACGTGTTTTACGCAGTGCCGACGTAAACGACGGGAGCGTAATACCGAAACCCACCATCTTATGGTCAGGCGTGTTCCAATCCTCAATGGCTGTAATCAGATTCAAGTCAGCTATCTTGATGTATTCGTCCACCAACTGGTTAATCTGGCGGTCCGACAGCTGCGAATAGCCGTAAAGGTCTTTATAGGTCTCGTTGATGATATCAAAAATCTCACGCCCCTTATTCCCGTCTATCAACTCCTTGCGGGTGAACTTCTTCACCTGCAGGTTATAGCGTTTCGACACCATTTCGGCTATCTTATGGAATTTGTCAGGCACCCGCTCAGGAACCTTCACCTTATATTCCATATAGTCGTTGTCTTTCTCGAAACCGCCCATTTCTTCGATATGCTGCTGGTAGTAGGCGTAGTTGTAGTTGACGTACATCGTAGCGTCCTCTTCAAAGCCTTCTATCATCAATCCCTCGCGGTCCATATCCGTAAAACCCAAAGGTCCGACCATTTCCGTCATGCTACGCTCACGGCCCCACTGCGCTACCGTATCCATCAGCGCTTTCGACACTTCGCGGTCGTCTACGAAATCGAGCCAGCCAAAGCGCACCTGCTTTCGTTCCCAGCGTTCGTTGGCACGGCGATTGATGATAGCAGCCACGCGACCTACCGCCTTGCCATCCTTGTAGGCTATGAAATAGTCAGCCTCACAACACTCAAAGGCAGCATTCTTGTCGTGGCTCAGCGTGTTTATCTCGTCAGAATATAAAAACGGCACCGCCCATGGACAATCGCGGTACATATCGTAGCGCAACTGCACGAATTGCTTCAGTCCCTTGCGGTCTTCGACCTTTTTTATCTCAATCATGCTGCAAAAGTACAAAAAAAGTGGCAACTAAACAAATAGTTGCCACTTTTTTTATTGTATAGTGTGTCGTCATGCCATGACGACGTACATCACTTACTTCACTACGACCTTCTTTCCATTGTGGATGAAGATACCCTTAGAAGGCTTGTCAACACGAACACCCTGGATAGTGTACCAAGCACCGTCAGCAGCGCGCTCAACGTCACCCTTCACAGTCTCAATAGCTGTTACAGCATTCTCGTCATACCAGCGTGGGTCACCGGCTTCCGTATCCTTAACATAACCCTGGGTGAAGTCACCATTCTCGGCATCCTTGAACTGTACCAGAACATTAATCGTGTTCTTGATATTGTCCGCAGTACTACCAATCTGCTGCTCCTCACTGATAGCGCCGTCGAAGTTGAAGACATTGCTGTCAACCTCCCAGTTCACATCCTTACCTGCCTGACCGGCGTTCAAGCCCTTCAGGAACTGGTTAGACTTACCGCAGTTAACAATGATGTTGTTGGTTACAATGAACTGCTGGTACTCCTGACTGTTCTTGCGCAGGGTGTTGACAGTCTTACCGTTGGTAATGTTGTACAGCGTACTATTGGAAATCTTGAACATCTGAGTAGCTGTCTCATCCAGTTCGCGAACGTCCTTACTACCCTGTGAGCTGAAGAAACCACCGTTCTGACCATTGGTAGGATTAGCCCAGATGGTAGAGTTCAAAACTTGCAGTTCCTTTGTATTACCGCCACCATTGAAATCGAAGATAGTCTTCTTGGCAGTACCGTCGACACCGATGACACAGTCATACACACCAACTATATCCATCAAGTACTGGGTCTTGTTGGCATAAACCAACTGCTGCTTCAGGTTGTTGATATCAACACCCATAAACACTACACAACCATCGATAAAAGCACCCTTTTCATTAGTCTTAAGTGTTGGCTCCTTGCTCATCAGCACAAACGGGCCATCCAGCTTAGAAGCATCAACCTTAGCTCTCTTTGTCGTAGTACTAAGTCCAAGCAACACGAAAGTATTAGGAGCTTCAATGGAATTCTCGATGGTATAATCGCCAGTTTCTAATAAGATGGTAATCTGACCAACCTTGTCAATACCCTTCTCATAGATGTACTTTGCAAGAGCAGAAGAAATCTCAGCACCATCAGTCAACGTCAAATTGACATTCTCAACCTCAGCAAATGCAGGATCGAAATAAGTCAACCAGCGTGGATCGCCCGTTTCATACTTCTGCTGCTTAGAGCCAATACCAAGTGTAAAGTCGCCCTTGTCAGCATCAACAAACTTCGGATCAGTTATCAGACCTTCGTCACCATTGTAACCGGTCTCACTGAAGAATACGCCTTCGTACTCCGGATCGCTATAGTTCAACTCACCCCACAAATAGGTATTCTTTTCATCAGTCGTCAACTGCTTCTTATTATTGGTCATGTTACCATAAATCTTCTTGTTAGAAGTGTTGACAAAGATGTTCGAATTGAACTCATACAGATACTTCTGACCCTTCAGCGTGTTGGTATTGAAGAACTGCTTGTTCTTTGCGATGTTATAGAATGTATTGTTAGCGCAAAGGAACTTACCTGTCTCCTCCTCGAAGCCAGTAGTCTGCCAAGGACGCTTACCAGACATAGCTATGAAATTAGAGCCACTTGCTCCCTTGTTCCAGAAGGTAGAGTTGGTAATATTCAGATTGATAGCCATCGAAGCAGCCAGATTCAGCACAACATTATCCTGAGTGTCATACTGGAATACGCTGTTGTTGATGATGAAGTTCTTATAGGTATAAGACTTGCCATTGTCAAAGAACAAAGCCTTGGTAAGGCCCTCAACCAAAACGCCCTCAATCAAGATTGAATCTTCGATGATGTACTGACCACTTGTTACAGGTGCCATCACCGGTTCCTTATTCATCTGAATCATAGGCTGGGTAAGACCCGAAGCATCGATGGTAGAATTCTCACCAATCAGTTTGATAGCACCACTAACTTCGATAGTATTGGTGATGGTATAAGCTGTATTGAAGAACAATTTAATCGTCAGATTGTTCACCTCAGTGCCTGGCTCTTCAGCCGCTGACGCTGCTATAGCTTTTGCTACTTCATCGCTGATGTTACAAGATTCGGTCAGTTCAACCGTCAAATCCTTTAACACATTGTATACAGCACTGACGAATACATCACCAGCAGGCATCACGAACTGATCTTTGCCCGTCATCTCAATACTATTGCCTTCGGCATCCTTCACCACATAGTTGACAAAACTGTAACCCTTCTCAGGAGCACACGACAATGTTACCGTTTCACCCTCGACAGCTGCCGGAATATCAGCGGTTATAGTGCCATGCTGGTTTTCTGCTTTCGGATCAGCATACACGCCATAAGCAGTCTTGAAGTCAACAACATTAGGATTAGTGGCAATAATCGTGATCTTCTTGATGACCATATTTTTCAGCACCTTGAATACGAAGTAGTCCTTCGCACCATTTATAAAGAAGATGGTATCACCAGAAGCAATCTGGGTAATACCAGAAACGGCAGAACGATCAGATTTTCCTACAACAGCAACAGCCTGAGGTTCTGCACCCTTACCGGGAACCCACAGCAGCTTATCGCTGGCAGCATTCGTAGCATCAAAGTCAATGACAATTTTGTCGCCTGACTCCAGATTATTGATGGCCATCTCACGGTCGGCCGGACAGAACAGACCGCCATCCTTCACATTATTATTAATGCGGTCGCTGCGACGCCATACGTGGCATTCCTCAGGCAGGTTGGTACCAGTATAGTTCTGATAACCTCTATAGTCCTGACGCTTGCTGTCTGTCTTGGAAATAGACTCCCATCCACAGAACACGCCACCATTTTTGGTACTTCCGTTCAAGTTTTCTGGATTTTCTCCAGCCTCAGCAGCTGCTGCGAAATCATAAACAACGTCATTTTGCTTCTTAGCAGGCTTAATCCATCGTGGGTCACCTACCTTCTTGGCATACTGTGCAGAAGTTCTAAGAATTGTAAAGTCGCCATTTGCAGCGTCAGCAAACGCTACAACGCCTGGAACGTTGTCCTGTACAGGTTCTGCCTCGTCTCCAGTGGCTTCATCAGCGCTCGTATCAACACCGTCGAAGTTGAAGGAGTTGCACTTGATAATCCAAGTCGGATTGGCACCACTCGAACCACCGTTCATACCCTTGATGGTCTGACCACTCTTGCCACAGTTCACAAAGATGTTGTTCTGTACATCATAAGTCATCCACTTCTGGTTGCTCTGACGGTGAGAGAAGAAGTTCTTGGCCTTAGCCAAGTTGTACATGGTATTACCTGTGAGCTTGAAGGTCTGAACAGCTTTAGCATTCCACTCTGTAGTCTTCTGACCACCCTGTGAGCTATACAGAGACTTCGTTGTAGCTGTAGAAGCATAGATGGTGGAGTTCGTTACAGTGAAGTTAACGGCTGTACTACCCTTCGTATAGTCAAATGCAGTAACATCAGCAGCAAGTTCGATAACACTGTTGTCCAACGAGAAGTCACCATAGTAATACTTACCGTTACTGTAGAACAAAGCCTTCTTCAGCCCCTTAACAGTCACGCCGCTAATAGTAATGTCAGCTTTGGTCCACTCGGTGTCATCAGATGCCTTAGCAGTCCACTGAATCATGTTGCTTGCCAATGCAGAAGCGTCAATCGTGGCACCGTTACCATTGATGACAACGTCAGCTGTAGCAACAATCGGCTTAGAAATAGTATAATTTGCATCTGCGGCCAGATTAACCGTGACGGCCTTTGCTGCACAAAGCTCCGTAGCAGTTGCCAGCGCTTCGGAGATATCAGCGCCATCGGCAGGATCAATGGTAACATCTGCAGGAGCAGGAGCGGGAGTTCCTACCGTAAAGCTGATGGGCTGGAACTGAATGGCGCCTTTATAAATACCGATGGCACCAATCATCTCAGAACATACCAGTCCACTTGCAAGATCTGTTACAGCAAACTGATTGTAACCGACAACCTCGTCATCACCCTTCTTTATCTTAAAGTCACTTCCACTGACACCTGCTACAGTGACATTCGTGAGTTTCACGATTTTGTTCACGTTCTCTGCCTTCACGTCTGCCAACGTTGCCTCATCAAATACAGGCACAACAGCAGCATCGTCTGTCGTTGTCAGTTCTGCATTGGGAACGGCCTCGAACAGATCGTTATAGACAGAAACACTACCATTCCAACCAGCAGCAATCTTCTTACCTACGGCAAGATTAGCTGTCAATGTTGATTTGCTGTCATAAATAAGGCTCGAACCTGTCTCATCCTTAATATAGCAATAGGTTGCGTTACCTTTCTTAATCAAAGCCTGTATCGTTGCTGTACCGTTGAAGGTGAATGCTGAACCGTTTTCAAGAGCGGTCAGTTCTGCGATATTAGCAACAGGTTCCATGGTAGTATAAGCATACTTAAAGCCATAGAAGCCCAACTTGGAACCACTACAGTAAATCTTATATGACTTACCAGCAGAAACGTTAAAGGTAAAGGTTCCATAATATTTGGCATCCTTTGTGATTCCATTGTAATCAGTAAGGGCTGTTCCATCCTCTTCGATATAGAAAGCCTTGTCAGCATTAAGAACAACGGCAACATCAATGCTTCCAGCGTAAGTAGGCTTGATGGTGTACCATGTACCACCAGCTTTATTGCCATTTACGCCATTACCCTCTGTAAAGGCTGTAAAGCCCTCTACATGGCTATCAGCTTTGGCAGCTTTGAAATCTTCTCCGCCAGCCTCGCCATAAGTAATCGTGGCAACGATTTCGTTACCTTCTTTCACTTCGACAGTTTGTCCCGATGTGAACGTATCGCCTTCTGACAATGCATACGTCACCGCCACACTTGCTCGCCTCGAAATGTTATTCAACATTTGCGTTGCCGCAAAAGCCGCAATTGAGAGCAAAGCTACCATCATTAGAGTTAGTTTTTTTCTCATAATTGTTTTTTTAAAATGTTAGTAATTGTTTGAATTAGTAAAATTATATATTTCTTGTAGTTCTGCTTGCAAAGGTAAGTATTTTATTTGAAATAACCAAATAATTCCCCAAAAACCTTTAGGTCATGAAGTCTGGAGTGACAGAAAGGTGCATATTTATGCTTGTGACAGGATGACGGAACCAGATTTCTGCAGCGTGCAGCATCAGGCGTTGGCCTTTTTCGCAAGTACCATAGAGCTTGTCACCAACAATAGGGCGGCCCAAACCGTCAGGGTGGGCACAATGGATGCGCAACTGATGGGTGCGGCCGGTCTGAGGCCACAAGGCTACAAGACTGTCCGACAAGAATTCGTAGTCGGTAACGGCGCGTTTGCCGTGCTCGGGGTCCACAAGCTGCCGCGGGCGGTTCATCGGGTCTGGTCGCAGGGGCAGGCTGATGGTGCCGCGTTTATCTAGATTTTCTAGATTATCTAGAGCATCTAGAGGTTCTAGGACTGCTAGATATTTTTTCTTTACCTGGTGTTTTACGAACTGCTCCTGTAAGTTACGATAGACCTCCAGTGTTTTCGCCACGATGAGCAAACCGCTAGTCCCCATGTCCAAGCGGTGGGCAATCATACTACCGGGATAGCGCTGCTGCATCATGGTTTCCACGCTATATTCCTCCACACGACCTGGCGTAGAGAGCAGTCCGCTGGGTTTATTGACCACCAGCAACCATTCATCCTCATAGACAACGGGCAACTCCTGACGTTCGAAGCTCAGCAACGCAGGGTCGGGATCTACGTCGAGCCCTTGCAGCATCCACGTCAGGACGGGTTTGCACTTTCCCCGGCAGGCAGGATAATAGTTCAGATGGTGGCGAAGTTCCGTCTTCGTCGTTTCGCCCCACCAGAATTCCGCCATACATAGCGGCTTCAAGCCCTGCTTATAGGCATATTGCAGCAACTTCGGCGCACAACAGTCACCAGTTCCTCCCGGAGGCAGCGGATACTTACGCAGCAGTTTCGGACGGTTGTAGTATTCCTGCCAAACATCAACGAGGTCCTTCACTTCCCCACGGCCATTCAACAGCCGGTACTGGTGGAAAAGCCATGTCTGCAGTTCCTGCGAGAGTTGCTTTGAACTAGCGTCACCAGAATCTCCAGAACATCTAGACTCTCTAGAGTCTCTAGAAATTCTAGAAATCTCCCTTTCCTGCGTTTTGAAATACCCGTCAGGCTGTTGCGCATCATAGACGGGCGGCACAAAATACGCCCAGTCGTTCCGTCCTGCCAACAGCCCGCTATATGCCGCAAGAAAGCCTAGCCGCCCCGTCGGAATCTCCACCACCAACACTCCGAACATCTTTCCTTTGTCTGCATCCTCCCGAATCTCCTCGTGACCGGCAATATACGCCTGCACCGCCTTGGCAGCCAATTGGCACAAGGGGTGCGGTTCATATGCAAACGGATAGGTAAACCGCTCTGGCGGCGCTATCCTACTCTCTAACGGATGCACATATTCCATATTCCAAAAGAAGGCTGTCATTTCGGACAGCCTTCATTTTTTATAGGAGAATTCTCTTACTTCGCCCTTACAGGACGTATCTGCAGACCACCGAAGCGCTCGTATTGCTGACTGGAATCATTATACTGTCCAGTGTTGTTAAACACCATACAGGTGGCTTGTTCAGGATTGGATGGATGCTTGGTACTGGTCCAATAATAACCATATTCACCCGGGTTTTGCACAATACTGGTCCTCACGCCAGCAGCGGGCATGAAGATAGACTTACCATTTATCCTGCTGGTATAACGATAGCCCGAAACACCATCGACACTTGTCCATGAGACATTACAATTCAAAACCAGCTCTTCACACTCATCTTCAGTAGGCATACGCCAGCCATCACCCCACTTCGTCTGTGCAGCATCGTGCTCAGCAGACAGTGTACGCTCGGTAATGGGCTGCGTATAATACAGATAATCAGATGACATGTAACGTTCCTGTGGCTCCGTAGAACCCCATGAATAGTAGTTGCCATACTGACCTTCTTTGCCTTTTCCGTCGATACCCGTCTGCGTAGCACCGACGTTCCAAGTAGCCCACTTGACAGACAGACCCAAATCTACACCATCGGCAGGAACAATCATATCATTGCCAAAGGCATCTTTCACTGTCTTAGCTACATCCATGCTATGATCTTCCTCCACTACAGGCTCTTCAGGCTCTTCGGGAGTAGAAGTACCATCACCATAGACTGGGCGGAGATGCATACCAAGGAAAGTCTGTTCCTTTGCAGATTTATTTGTTCCTGGCTGCAGTTTCACAAAGATACCATATCCCCAAGGACTGTCAGACAATTGCGAAGACCAATAGTAACACTCGTTGGTATTAGTGCTATAGACAGCATTTCCATTGCCGTCAACACCCGAACGATATCCTGAATGAGGAATAAAGATGTGATTGTTAGCATACTGTTCCTTACCACGAACGATATAGCCGTCCAAGCCTGCAACGCCCTGATAGTTAGAGACATGCTCCCACGTACACTTCGTCAGCAGTTCCAACATCTGGGCTGCAGTAGGTGTATGCCAGTTGTCTTCCAGCGTGACATGAACAATATCCAGTTCCTGATGTTCCTTTGTCAGGTCGGCTGGAGGTGTCACATACCTATCGCCATATGCCTGATACTGAGAAATATTCTCACCCGTCGGGTCGCCCCAGCCAAAGAAGCCACCACGTCCGGTTTCATCCTTGGCACCAAGGTTAAAGGTACCCCACAGCACGCTACAACCCAGATCAACCTTACCAGGCGCAACAAACGATATCTTCTCGGGTGTACTGAACTCTCCGCTCTTACTGTCAGCATCGGTATCTACATACTTCACCGAAACCGTGAAATAATATTTAGAAAGCTCTTCCAGCTGATCGATACCTACAGCGAAAGTCTGACCTGTAAGAGAATTCAAGACAACATTACCTTCCTTCTTTTTGCTGTCAGACATATCAGAATTCTTGCTATAGTTAATCTCGTAATAGACATACTCGGTGGCATTACCCAATAGTGTCATCTGGATACTGGCAGTCTTTGCCGTTATACTGACTGCATCGACAGCCGAAAGTTTCAGTGTCTTGGCAGGTGTCTCGAACGTACCCTGATCTGATACATCGTCAGCACCGTTATAGCGTGCCACCAACTGGAATGAATAATTCTTACCTGCTTGCAAGCCTCTCAGTTCTTCATCGATGGTGGTAGCATAGGATGTCTGGGCCATCTTAAAGTTGCCTTCAATCTGCTGGTCCAGATTGCTGCCTTCACCATAATGTAACTCATAACTGATGTCGCCTGTCACATTACCTACAAAGGTAAGTGTAGCAGTAGCCGTTGTAGCACTATAAGCCTGGACATATGCAGTAACTCTTAGCGAACGAGCGATGGTCTCAAAGCTCTTAATATCAGATGCTGCTTCCTTGTCTCCGGAATGAGCCACCACACGATAGTAATATTTCGTACCCTCTTTCAGACCACCCAGTTTATCCGTCACCTTCTGACCATCAGTCGTGGTCAGCGTCGTCTTACCATCCTTCTTGGACGGATTAGTCAAAGCGGCATCCGTACCATATTCTATCGTATAACTTACTTCTGACAGCACATTACTGGTCAGCGTGAAAGTAATCGTAGCTTCATCGAAGGTAACATTAGAAGAAGCCTGCTCGGCTACTGACAAAGTCTGAGAGGCCGTCTCGAAATTACCGGTAACCGTCTTTTTGGAAGAATCTGCATAATATGCGGTAACACGATAATAATAGGTGTTGCCGGGCTCTAAGCCTTCAAAAACGACTTCTGCGTGTTGTTGCTCATCTGCCTTTGACAACGTGTAATTACCCTGCACCTTCTTCGTTGCGTCCTCAGGCAAGTTCTTATCGGTACTGTAAACGACGTCATAGTAAACAGTAGAAGCAACATTACCCGTAAAGGCCAAATCAAGCGTAGCAGTAGTAGTGGTTTTGTCGGAAACAGATACCTCAAGCGCTAACTCCTTGGCACGGGTGGTAAAGGAAGCCACCACTGTCTCCAAATTCATGGCAGGAGTCGTCAAATCAGCAAAAGCCTGATAATAATAGGTTGTTCCCTCTTCCAGGCCAGTCAAAGTAATATTCAAAGCCTTGTTGACAACGATGTCAGCCGTGCCCTTAACCGTTTTGGCATCAGACATATCAGCCTTGGTAGCATACCTGATACCATAGCTGCCTATCTCTATCTCACCGTCAGAAGTCACTGTGACGGGAATTGTTGCAGTTGTAAAGTCAGCCTGCGCGGCACCTGCCGATATCTCAGCAGTAACAAGAGGCTTACCCCAGACAGGACGGATCAACAGCTTGTCGGTCATTTCCACACGCTTTAATTCATGTCCGGAATCATTCACTTGTAAACCCCATGCCATACCGTCGCCATAGACAGAATTAGACCAATAGCTGGCTATAGGAAGAATGATGAATACATTTTCCTGGCCTTTCTTGGCTACCTTATAACCAATAACCTGGCCCGACTCGTCTTTATACTCACTCCAATCACAATTGTCAATCAGTTCTTGGAATTCCTCCTTGGTTGGCAAACGCCACTCACGGTTTTCATACAATGCCCATTTGGTCTTCATGGCATTTTCTGCTTCATCCCATTTCAAGGGAGTACCCGGGCCGTCAACCGATGTGGTATCCACATTCATAGAAGCCCATTTGATGCCTGATTTCAGACCCAAGTCCACGTAAGGCTCTTGGTCAAAAGCAATCTCCTGTACCTCGGATACAGCAAATTCCTTCACTGTTCCGTCAGTCAGTTTCACCTTTACCACCAAACTCTGGGCGGAAAGTGTCAATACTGACAATAACAACAAAAATGAGGTTAATAACTTCTTCATAACTTCTTATAGATTTTAAATGATTGTTGACCAACGCGGATGATGTACACGCCCTGAGGAAGTGCATTTAAATGAAAGGTCACCTGACGGTCACCACGCTCAATGTCAGCAGAAACCGTCTTGCCATCAACGCCATACAGACCAGCAGACATACTATCGCTTACGCCATTGACGACGACGGTCTGGGCATTGACAAACTGCAGACCCAAGGTATTTTTACTCGAGCCATTAGTGATTTCCTTGATACCCGTAACAGGCTTTTCGCCTTCTTTCAGACCGATATGGTCAATCTTCTGAAACTCAATCGTTACAGGCTGATCCACCGTCGAAACCGTTGCCGTCAAGCTGCCTTCTGCCTGATTAAAGGATAGTATCGGTTTATCGGTAACCCAGCAGCTGAACACGGGTTCTGCCTTATCACCCTTCTCATAGATTAACAGTTCATAATCAGCCAACACCGACAAAGGCAATGACAATAAGCCGATTAGCAGTAAAAATAACTTAAAGTGACTTTTCATATTTCAAGATTTTTTAGAATAGTTACTCACGTATGCAATCCAATCCAATATGCAGCACATGATTGTCTACACTATTGGAAGTGATAGAAAAGGATTTATGAATCTTGCCTGAAATATATTCGGACATATCCATGGTAACAGTGATACGTGCATCGCCTTTCGGAGCGACTGCAGAATCAGAGATTTCCAAAGTGGTACAATCACACTCAGGCAACAAAGACGATATATATAAGGTGTCTGTACCCACATTATCAATTTTCATGACCACAGACTTCTGTAAATGTTCTGCATCGAAAACACCCATATCAATACTCTCTGGAGCAGAGATACGGGCATAAGAACCGGGGGCAACAGAATCTACTGCAACAGCATCGGAAGCCGACTGTGATTTGGATCCGGCACCACAGCTCATAAAAATAGCTACAAGCGTCAAAGACGCAAAAAAAACACTTCTCTTCATGACATTTTATTCTTTATGGTAAACACCTACACCCTCAGCATGTGTGTCACGAAGGGTGAGATACCACTGACCATCCTTCTGAATAGGATTCAGGAACATATTCGTCGTTCCTTCACCTGTTTCCAAGTTACCTGATTCAACAACCTTGACGGCAATACGTAACACGTTGTCACGGTCACTAAACAACTGAAGTTCCTTCTGTTCACAGCCAAACTTAGAGAACAGCTTTATCTGCTCAATCATCATCTGACGCTGGTCACCAGAAAGTGGAAGAACAGAGTCGTTACGTATAATATGAAGCATGCCTGCAGCACCTTCGGCATCGCCACTGTTAAAGCGGTCGACATAATCCTTTGCCAACTCACGAATGGCAGTAGAATCCTGTTGCTCGAAATGGAAGACGGGAAGTCCCTGTGGCTCTTCAGCCTCATTGGATTTCTTACCGTTACACGCCACAAGGGCAACAACAAACAGGCTTGCTAAAAAATAATAAAATACTTTCATGGAAATAAAATTTAAAAAAGGGGAGGGACAACTCCCTCCCCTTCTACAGTTTATCTTGCAAACTTATTATTTGCGAGGTGCATTTGCCAGAGTTCTCTTAACATGCAGAGTGATGTCATCATACATTGTACCCCAATAGTACTGTACCTTTACAGGAATGTAGATGTTGAAGTCCTGAACGTTAGAAGAGTTGTTGGTGTACTCGATGTACTTACCAGCGGCATCCTCTCTCAGAACGAGCTGCAGGTCAGAGCTTACCTGGTTCAGAGGCTCAACCTTACCATTCAGGTCGGTCTTCACGTTAGGATTAGCACTGAGGTTCTGGTTGAGAACCACACCAGCGACTTCAGCAAGCAGCTTGCTCTCATCAACAGGAGCATAGTACTGCTCGTAGTCAGGAGTCAGCTTGAAGCGTACGTCACGCCAGTCCTTGTAAAGTACTACAAGATCCTTGAGGTAAACCTTCTGCTTTCCAACACCATCCTTAGCGTGAGCATCCTCAATCTCAGGATTGTTGGTCTCGTCGATGTCAACAGGACGCAGGAAGCGAACACTGAAGGTATTGTTCTCCAGAACCAGAGGACAATCGATTCCAGTATAAGATACAGGATCAACCAAGTCGGCACCATTAGCCTTGTAAGTCTTAGTTACAGCATAGATAGCAACCTTAACATCCAGTACGTCAGGATCACCAATCTTACTATGAGACTTGTAGTTCAGCAGAGCCTTAGCATAAGAAGCGGGATCGTCAGCGATACGTGGGTTACCCCAGTTAAGAGCAATCTTCATCTCACGGAGCTGGCCAATAGTTCTAGCATCCCATTCGTCGATAGTAGCAATCAACCGATAGTAAATATCCTGGTCAGGATCGCTCTTCAGACGAGCATACAGATTCTTCTTGCTCTTGTCGCCAGAAATCTTTGTATTCTTCAGAACGAAGGTCTTAGCCTCACCATTATCAAGGAAGCCCTTGAACTCCTTACCATTGTTCTCATCTGCGAAGAAGAAGTCTGCCTCGTAGTTGTCAGCAACGAATGGAGGATTAGGAACAACCTGGTCAACCACCTTATTATCCTTATCATAAACCTTATAGGTAATCCAAGTTACAGGACGAGTAGATTTACCACTCATAGTACGGAAGTTACCATAGAATACATCAGCGAAACGATCATCGAAATCCTTTGGCTTCCAACCATTCTCAGTCAAATCAGTCTTGTCACCATCGTTCTCCTCAGGAGTAATCGTGTTAACGTGGAGCTCATCAGTACCCTGATTGAACTTACCAGACTCATACCAGTACTTAGCAATGATGTTAGCCTTGAGGTTAGGATCACCCTTGATGGTGTACTTCGTAAGGCTCAGTGCACCAGAAGTGAAGATAACAAAGATATCAGGATTCTTGCTGACATTACCATCAACAGCATACAGACGTACGGCACGAACAACCTGTGTAACACCTGCTACAGCGAAGTCACGGATCTCATCACCATCAGCATTCCAAGTGAAGATAGAAGAGGTGTGACCACCGACAGTGTTCTCAGTGTAGTTAATAGTACCGAACTGGTCGTCAGTAATAGTAAGTGTATGAGGAGTATCAACCTTCTTGAAGCTATAAGTACCATCAGCATTCTTAGTAACAAGATACTGCTGAGCATCGATAGCAGAACCGAAGGTAGCTGCAGCACCACCAGGCTTAACCTCAACACGATAAGTATTATCGAATGTCTGACGGTCGAAGATCTGGCTCAAGCCATCTGCAGAGTAGAGGTCTTCCTCAGTCTGACGCCAGTTAGTAACGATCAGATCCTGAGTCTGTCCACCTGCATTCCAGCAGTCGTTGTAGCGAATAATCTGGTGAGCCTTGTCAGTGCTATAGTTAACAATAACGGTAGGACGAGGATCATCCTTAACCTCCTTGGTAATACGGATAGGCAGGTAAGCATAGTCAACCACCTTGTTATCAGCCTTGTAAATCAACTTCACGCGAACAACGGGAACACGGTTTACAACAACGTCAGTAGCCTTGGCAGCATCGTAAGGACGGCCATTCAGACCACCTGTCTCAGGATCCTGAGGATGCAGATACCAGTGCTTAGTCTCCTCATTGTAATAAAGAGCAGCGTGTGCAGACTCGTCGGTCTTGTTATCACCGAGCTTAACAGAAGTCAGTTCGAAAGCATATTCGAAATTACGATTAAAGTCATCATCGTCGAATACATCGTGAGCACCATTAACATTAGTATAGTGAGTCTCAACCAAAGCATTCAGGTCGATATCCTCCTGATAGTTCACGAGATCCCAACCTTCACCAAGATGAGTGTTATCATCCTTACGAGGAGTTGCCAAGATGTAAGCCTTGCACTCGTCAATAGACTGGAAGAGGTGTACACCACGATAGAGATCGCCGAAATAATAGGGGCTACCCATGTACAGAGGCAGGTCACACCTACCGCAGTGGTGGTTCAGCATACCAGTCTCAGAGAGCTGATAAGGAGCAGTCTTAAGATTGTAAGGAACGTGAGCAATCTTCAGGTTCTTCACGGTCTCCTCAACGATAGCTGCGTAGTCAGAAGTAACAACGCAAGTCTCATCCTTGTCATTCTTATAAGTAACCTGAGTAGCGAACATAGTTACACCGGGCTTTGCAGCGAATGTGTACTTACCATCGGTAGTAACAGTGCTAACCTTGCCATTTACATTCAGAGGAACATTCAGGATGCCACCATCGACCTTCCAGTCGTGATTTTCACCAGTATTGTTGCCACGGAACGAAACAATAGCATTACCAAGACCTGCACGGGTGAAGGTAGTATTGTCAGAGAGAACGCTAACAGAAGTATTGTTATCAAACCAAGCAATAGAAGGATTGATGTGATACTCAGCATTTGCCTTCAGCGTGACGGTAATGGTACCAGTACCATAATCATAACGCTCGTGAGCTATGCCGTCAGGTGCAACCCAAGTAGTTCCATCATAAGGCAGATAGACGATAGGAAGCTCTGGAGAGAGAGGACGCTTTGTACCGATAACCTCAGTACGCTTTGCAGCATCGTCAATATAAGTGGTCAAAGGCAGAGTGATGTTATACCACTTCATGGTCAGAGTTCTAACGGTGGTAGCCTCAATACCCCAATAGTAAGTCTTGGGCAGGAACACCAGGCTCTCCAAATCAGCAGCAGTAGGAATAACGACTTCGCCGTAACCCTCTACACCTGACAGAATAACACTCTTAGCAGTCTGAACAGCGATAACCTTCGGAGCGCCATTAGCAGTCTCAACTCTCCAACGGATATTAGTAGACTCCTTGAAAGTACCATCACCATTGTAGATGTCGAAGCAACCAGTGGTCTGATTGGGAACGTAATACATACCATCAGTACCGTTGAAGCCATTCTGACCGTCAACACCATTAATACCATCAGCACCATTAGCGCCATTAGTACCTACAGCCCTGAAGTCAGTCTTCACACTGTTCTTGTACCAGAAACCGTCCTCACCAATAGTCCAAACATCAGCGGGAGTAGCATCCTCACCACCCTTGATGGTCTTTGTGGTACCATCGCTCAGGGTAAGAATAACGTCCTTGCCGCTCTGCTGAACACCAGTGATAACGATACCCTGATCCTTCAGACTCTGAAGAGACTCGATAGCAGTAGCATTCGATGCAATCGACTTCTTCAGGCCCTCGATGTCGTCATCGTAGTCCTTACAGGAAACGAACACACTCGTAACAGTGAATAAACCAGCTACGAGCAACGAACTAAAAAACTTTGTTTTGTTCATACGTTTGTTTAATTAATTAATAAAAATGATATAAATATTTCTCTATTCTCTCATACGATTAGCCGATGCTTTTCAGCATAGACACACGTTTTTGGGTGCAAATATAGGCATTAATTCGCGAATCCGCAAGAATTTTTATACTTTTTTTTCATTTTTGGGCAAAAAAACTGCTTTTTATCAGTCTCAGAGCATAAATTCAAGGTATTTTCCCGCATTTTTTTGTTTTTTTAAGAACAATTGCGAATTTTACTTATTTGTTTATACACCTTATTTATATATATAGGGGCTTAATGGTTAGCGTTGCATTCATTGCATTTAGGTTGACCAGGCCCTCGTTAGTTTTAAATGGAAGGGCGGACTGAACAATCCGCCCTTCACTGTACCCAGACCCGGGCTCGAACCGGGATGGGTTTCCCCACTGGTGTTTGAGACCAGCGCGTCTACCGATTCCGCCATCTGGGCTTAAGCGGGTGCAAAGATAAGTAAAAAAAACGAATTACAATGCATGAAATACGAAAATTTTATAAAAAAGCATGTTTTTTTTGCTGAAGTAAGATATTTTCCGTACCTTAGCAGTCAGAAACAAACACTTATTCTAATATATATGATGGAACAAAGCAACAACAACTATTGCGTTATCCTGGCAGGAGGCATGGGACGACGTCTGTGGCCGTGCAGTCGCGAACACAAGCCCAAGCAGTTTCTGGACTTCTTTGGCGTGGGCCGCACCCAACTGCAACAAACCTTTGACCGTTTCGTCCACATCCTACCAAAAGAGAACATACTCGTTTGTACGAACCGCGAACATGCGCCTCTGGTGAGAGAACAGCTGCCGGACTTGCATGAGGAGAACCTGCTGATAGAACCCGTGAATCGCGGAACAGCACCCAGCGTAGCGTGGGCTGACATGCGTATATGTCGTCGCGACATCAATGCCAACGTGGTGATTACACCCTCGGACCAGTTTGTGTTGAACGAAGAAGCATTCTACGATAACATCAAGGAAGCTTTGCTTTTTGTATCCTTGCATAACAATCTGCTGACACTAGGTGTCCAACCCACCCGCCCTGAGCCAGGCTATGGCTATATCCAGCAGGGAGAGTTGATTATGCCGGAGATTGTGAAGGTGGCAAAGATCAGCCACGTAAAGTCGTTCGTCGAGAAACCAGAGCGTGACTTCGCCCAGATGTTCATGGATTCGGGCGAGTTCCTGTGGAACACGGGAGTCATCCTGGCCAGCGCCCAATATCTGAATATCTGTTTCCGCAGATTGTTCCCTGAAGTGCTGAAACGCTTCGACGGTGAACTGGAACATTACACCATTGAACAGGAGATGGCATTCGTCAACGAACACTACCCCGCCTACCCCAACCTGTCGATAGACAAGGGCGTGTTGGAGAAGTGCGAAGATGTCTGCGTGATGAAGTGCGACTTCGGATGGGCAGACCTCGGTACATGGCACGCCATCTACGAATGTAAACAACGCGGAGATGGTGACAACGTGGTGGTAGACTCGCAAGTGATGATAGAGGACTCTCACAACAACGTCATCAAACTGCCCAAAGGAAGACTTGGAGTCATCAACGGACTGGACGGCTATATCGTAGCAGAATCAGACAACGTGCTGCTGATATGCAAAAAGGGTGATTCATCGGCACTGGTCAGAAAATATGTCAACGAAGTACAGATCAAATTCGGGGACGAGTTTATTTAGGGTTAACGGTTAATGGTTATTGGTTAACGGTTATTGGTTATGATTGTTGGGGTTGATGCAAAACGGATAGTGCGCAACGGAACTGGACTGGGCAGTTACGGGCGGACGCTGGTGAACGACCTGTTACGGTGTGGCGACAGCACGCTGGACCTACGGCTCTATGCACCCGACGAAGGGAATGAGGAACTGAGGGGGCAAATCATAGAAGGCGCCCAGTTTTGCTACCCGGCAGGAAAACCCGGCGCCATACGGAAAGCATGGTGGCGGACGAAGGGTATCGTGAAGGATCTGAAGCGTGACGGTGTCAGCGTATATCACGGCCTTTCCGGTGAACTGCCTATCGGTTTGCGCAAAACTGGTATCCACGGAGTAGTCACTATCCACGATCTCATTTTTTTGCGCCATCCCGAATACTACAACTGGATAGATACGAAAATCTACGAATGGAAATTCCGCCAGACATTACGCGAGGCAGAACATATCATTGCCATCAGCGAACGCACCAAGCAAGACATCATCGAACTGGGCGGAGCAGAATATGCTGACCGCATCAGTGTCATCTACCAGAGTTTTGCACCAAGGTTTTCCTCCGTGGTAACAGCAGAAAGGAAAGCCAAGGTAAGAAAACGCTACGGATTACCAGCCCGTTATGTATTGAACGTAGGAACTATCGAGCGACGGAAGAACCTGCTGCTGGCAACAGAAGCATTGGACCTGTTGCCAAAGGACATACACTTAGTGGCGGTAGGTAGGCAGACGCCTTATGTCCAGGAATTACCGAAGGATGAGCGTATCCACCTGTTGAGTGGTGTGCCGGATGAAGACCTGGCGGCTATCTATGCTTTGGGCGAGGCCTTCGTCTATCCATCGCGCTACGAGGGATTCGGCATCCCCATCATTGAAGCCATTGCTGCCGGACTGCCCGTAGTAGCCTGTACAGGATCGTGTCTGGAGGAAGCTGGTGGTCCGAATTGTCGCTATGTGGGGCCGGACGATGTTACTGGTATGGCTGAAGCATTAAAGATGTCGCTTCGCGGTGCCCGCGACAGAGAGGAACGTATAGCCAAGAGCCGCGAATATATCAAGCGGTTTGAGGGACGTGACGTTGCTGGGCAAGTGGCGGAAGTGTATAAAACTGTCGCGGGAGAACCGTGACACACGAACGAAGAAGTGAGAGACGCACTATAACTTGAGGCGGAACTGAAAGAGGAGGTCCGTCTGAGAGGAAGCATCAATTTGCTGATAGCCACTGGAGATAAAGGCACGGTCAAAATAGTTGGTCGTGCCGATTTTTGCTGAAAACGACCAGCGTCCAAGGTCTGCTCGTGCCATCAGGGAATAGCGGATGCCATGTCCATAGAATGCTGGGAAGGAGAAATCGTAAGGTACAGAGGGTTCATACTGATAAAGACGGCTATCGTAGTCGTCGGTATGGAACCAGCCTGCAAAGCCATTCAGTCGTAAGGAACGATAGCGGAAGACAACCTGCTGGCTAATCATAATACCACGGGAGGTCTGTTGTTCGCGACAGGCCAGCATGGCGCCATCGAGCTGGGTCTTGAAATTGAGGGAAGATTGCGACGTCGCAACAGACGGTGAAGAAGAGGAAGAAGGATAGGCAAAGGAAATGCGGGCACGATGCTCATAGCGATTGTTGAGATAGGAATGGGTATCGTTGTCACGTTGCCTGACATGGAAACGATAGTGAGCTTCCAGCACCCCGATATTAAATAATGTACGCGCGCGGAGAAAAGCATCGAAAGCATCACTCGGTGCACCAACCTGATAACGGAGGAAAGGGAAATGGGCGTAATCGATATAACCTTGGAACGACAACGAACGCGAAGGCGACCAAGTGGCACCTAAATAAAGCCCATGCTCATTCTGCGCGGAAGAGCCCTCACCGAAGCTGCGTGCATGAAGGGCTGTGTAGCGCTTGTCGTAATAACGGTGAAGCAACATGAGGCTGAGTTGATCTGTAGCACGGAAACTCGCTGTATGAATAGCCGCTAAAGCTCCGTCACCATTGAGTACCGTTTCGCCAATGAAGGAAAAACGGGAAGAGGTCAGGCCATAGTCGAGGGAAGCATTAAAGAAAGATGTGCCGGAAGGAGCGTAGGAGCGGTAGTTTAGCTTCGAGGATGTCGAAACATACGGGACAAGAGAACGGTCGAAATGCGTATAGACAGCGTTGAAAGAGAGAGTGGGCTTGTATGTTTTGTGAGGAGAGTTAGGATGGTAAGTAACGCGGAAACCCAAATCGGTCTCATGACTGTTATGCTTCTTTTCCATCTCAGTTTCCGTACGGTGATAACCATCAGTCAAAAGCGTACGAATGGTGCCGTCATTGTTAAGCGTGGCATCTATGGGACGATAAGAGGCAAAGGCTGTTACGCTCCATGCGGGTGCAAGACGGATTTGGGCTGCCGCACCCTGCAGATAACTCCCTACTGAGCGCGAAGAATGAGCCGTCAAAGTCTGCGTGCTACGTCCCAAAGACTGCAGAGTGGCCTGTTTGCCGAGATAAAATCCCGTATTCATGACCAATCCCATGCCGAATTGCACACGATACATGCCAAGATTTAAAGCTTCTATACAACCTATCTTACGGAGCTGGAAATAATAGGAATAATGGTCGTAGCCCCAGCGGTTACGTCCAGAGAAGAAGGGTTCGCCTGCATCTTGTGCTGCCGTCAGACCAAATTTCAGCTGGTCGTGGGAAGAGAACTGCAGTCGCAAATCGTGGCGCTGCTGATAACCCAGATAACCATTGATATCGCCCTTACGTTTATAAAGCGGTTGGCGTAATGACCCTTCAAACGTGAAATGTCCGTCGTGAAGCAAATGTGACAAGACGGACTTAGCGCTTCGGGTTGGGCTAAGCGTATCGCCAATGACGACGAAATAGTTCAGCAACAGACGGGTATCGCGATCCAAGCTCTCTATCATCTGCAGTTCACCAAGCGAGCGCAGAGGACGGTAACGGTCGATATAGGCCACGAGTTCTTCTATCTGCTCGGCAGAAAGGAAAGGCAACTGTTCGAGTTGAGACTTCGAAGACTGATTGAGGTTCAAAGGATTCTCCGCGAGAGCAGAAAGGAGTTCGAAGGTCGCCTCGCTGTATCCTTCGTCAGCATCGTCGGCAGAGAGCCAGGAGCGGAAGGCTTCCTGCCAGTCGTTAGAAGGCTGCGGCGATGCCGCAGCATACGTAACAGAAGATTGCGAAAACATCGCAACAGACGGTACAAGGAGAAACAGAATAGACAGGAGGATACGCATGGCGTTACAATTGTCCAGCCTCAACCATGAGAACGACACGTTCCGTCAAACGATCGATACCCTCAGGGTCATATTCTTTCTTCAACGAAGCGCCAAAAGCCCAGGCAAAGGCCTGATAGAAACCTGCACGGACAGGCCCAAGGAAGGCTTGAATCAGCTCATAACTCGAAGAATGGCTCTCGCGATAGATGAGCTTGATCAGTAGTTTCCCTTGTGAATAGGTCAGTTTCTTCATACGGGGCTTATATTCCTTCATGATGCTCTTTTCGACGCGTTTCATGTGTTCCGCCTTTGCTTTCTTATCAGGCAGCGTTTCCAGATATTCTGCCGTTTCCATCATGATCATATTAGCCTCTTTGGCAATGGGAAGCACCAACTTGACATTCTTCACCAGACGCATGTAAGCGCCTTCCTGTTTTTTGTTCTCAAAGGTAACAGGCGGAAAGACATAGACATTGTTCATCTCCATATACTGAATACTGTCACCGCCTTCATAGACCTTGCCAACTTTCACGGTAGGAACGAAAGTGGGACTGTCCATATCGACCTTCTCCGCTTTGGTTTTCTGTGCCATCACAGCAACAGACACCAACAACAATCCTATCAGCAAGACCTTTCTCATTACTATTCAGAATAGATGAGTTGTACCAGCGTTTGTCCTACAGCCTGCAGGGTATTACGATCGATGTGCTGCATATCGTCAGAGACGGTGTGCCACGTAGGACCGAAGGAACTCTGCTCACAGTCAGGATAGTGATTGATGATGTCGATACAGGGAATACCCGCCTTTTCATTCACAGGCACATGATCGTCAGTAACGCCACCGCTATCCTTATAAGGGAAGATGCTGCCGTAACCAGCAGTATTAGCAGCCTGCCAGACGCGCTCAACAATATTGCGGGCATAACGCATAGAGTAATATTCACGATAGAACTTGGCACCCTGACCACCAACCATATCAAGTAGAATGGCGTATTGGTAGGTTTTGGATTTTGCCTCATCGCTAGCGGCCCAATATTGGGCGCCAAGAGCCCAAGAATCGCCATTGACGTCTTCTTCCCATTGGGGAATCCCCCAGTCTTCCGCGTCGAAACAAATGAAATCAACTGCCAGACGGACAGAATCGTTTTGCTGTAGCATACGAGCCAATTCCAGCATGACAGCGACACCCGAGGCGCCATCGTTAGCTGCCATCACGGGCTTGTGCCAATTCGCTTCGTCAGGGTCGTTGTCAGCCCAGGGGCGGCTATCCCAGTGGGCGCAGATGAAGATGCGGGGAGCAGGCTGCGGCGATGCCGCAGCATACGGTGAAGTAGCGATGATGTTGGTACTCTTGAGGATTGTACCGTCGTAGCCTTTCAGATCAGCCTTCTGGAGGGTTACCTGATAGCCATACTGCTCGAACTTCTGCTGAATCCATTGGGCACATTGTTCGTGGGCGGTACTATTCATGGTGCGAGGTCCGAAAGCACACTGTGCTGCACAAAATTCATAGGCCGAGTCTGCATTGAAGGTCAGGGCCACCGCAGACTGGGTGGTCTGGCTCTTCTTGGTCGTGCCACAAGCTGCTAACAGGCTCACAGTCAATAATATATAGATGATCCTTTTCATACTATTCCCTTACACTCTGTACTTGAGTCATAACACGCAGGAAGTTGCCTCCCCAAATCTTTTCGATGTCCTGTTCGCTATAGCCACGAGCCAGCAGTAAACGGGTAAAGTTCAGCAATTCCGATGAGTTCGCCATTCCACGCACACCACCATCGCCATCGAAATCAGTACCGATACCTACGTGATCGATCCCCATCACCTCGATAGCATGTTCCAAATGGCGCAGGGCATCAAGGACAGTAGCCTCGCCATCCTTCACGAGAAAACCGTTATACATGGTAATCTGCATCACCCCACCCTTTGCAGCTAAAGCGCGCATCTGGTCGTCAGTCAGATTGCGCGGATGGTCGCAAAGCGCACGACAACTGCTATGACTGCACACAATAGGCTGACTGCTCAGCTCCAACGCATCATAAAAGCTCTTCTCGCCAGCATGACTGAGGTCAACGAGAATGCCTAGACGGTTCATCTCGCGAACCACCTGCTTTCCAAAAGCACTGATACCGTTATGCGTATGGTTACCACGAGCAGAATCACAGATATCGTTGTCGCCATTATGGCATAGCGTCATATAAACGATACCACGCTGAGCAAAATGCTGCAGACGATCCAAATGACCATCGAGTGCAAGACCATTCTCAATGCCTAGCATGATACTTTTGCGTCCCTGTTGCTTATTGGCATAAAGGTCGGCAGGCGTACGAGCAATACTTAGGTACTGCTTGTTTTGTTCGACGATAGTTTCTATCTTGTCAAAGATAAGGTCGGCATATTCCGTAGGACCATTGACATCGAAATCGACCTTCGACGAGAACGTCTCATCCTGCCGTGGTTGAGGAAGATAGCACACCATGATGGTCGCATCCTGATGGCCCTCCGACATCTTATGGAGGTCGACGAGGATACGTGGGTCGCGACTGCCGAAATCGACACCCTGAGGGAAGAACATCGGCGTATCGCAATGAGTATCGAGCGTGAGGACACGCTGATGGAGGTCGCAGGTACGACGATAGTCAGCAGCCTGCTGGACGAGCCAGGAGAAGATGGGGGCACCATCTTCCGCAGACATACATTCCGGATGCCACTGGACACCGATGATGCTTTTATACTCACGACTCTCTATCGCCTCGATGATACCATCAGCAGAACGGGCTGTCACTCGGAAGCGCTCACCTGGGTCGCAAACGGCCTGATGATGGAAGGAGTTAACAAATAACTTCTCCTTATTATATATATTAAATAAGGTGGAGTCAGGTTCGATGGTAACGCTATGAGTTGGTTCCGAACGATCGGCATCCTGCGAATGGCGAATCTGCGCAACGTCGCTGATATCTTGCTGAACCTTACCGCCAAGGGCCATTGCCAACGTCTGGATGCCTCGACAGATGCCCAGCATGGGAATCTGGCGATTATAGGCCAGCTGGGCAATCAGCAATTCAGGCAGGTCACGTTCCGCATTGATGCCACCCAAACGTGGAGAAGGCTCCTCGCCAGCATAGAGCGGATTAAAATCAGCACCACCCGTCAGTAAAAGACCATCGATATGCTCAAGCGTATTGATGAGCACATCAGTATCAGCAATAGGCGGAATGATGACAGGCACACCGCCAGCACGCCAAATAGACTTGTAATAGCCCTCGTTGAGCTTACAAGCCAATTCACCATAGTTACCCGTCAAACCAATCACGGGTTTCCTCTTGGCTTCCGGAAAAGAACCATAGGCTGTCGTCAGATACGACTGCCAGTCAAAGCGATTGTCCATCGGTTGTTATTCGTCTAAGTTAACAGGAATGTCACGCTTAATACTCTGTTCCAGAGAGATCAGCGTCTCAGTAGCCACCACGCCAGGAATATCCTGCAAGCGACCATTCAGCAGATGCATAAGCTGCTCATTGTCACGGGCATAGAGCTTCACCATCATGGTGTACGGGCCTGTCGTAAAGTGACACTCTACCACCTCTGGGATGTGCTGGAGGCGTTCGACGACTGTCTTATACATAGAACCACGCTCCAACGTGATACCCACATAGGTACAGGTAGAGTAACCCAGACTCTTGGGATTGATGTCAAAACCACTTCCCATGATGACTTCACCCTCAATGAGGTGCTGAACACGCTGGTGAATGGCAGCTCGCGACACGTTACACTCTGCGGCTACATCCTTGAACGGGATGCGCGCATTCTTCGACAGGATACTGAGTATCTTTTTGTCAAGATTGTCAATCTTATCCATTTCTTTTTTCGTTGTTAGTTTACAAATTGTAAGCAAAAGTACGCATTTTTGTTGAAACTAGCAACATTTTGCTACTAAAATATGTAAAAATCGTGCATTTTGCCTACTTATCGCTTCCGAATGAGCGTCAAGCCATCCCTTAAAGGCAGGATGACACGCTCGACACGCTGGTCGTGAAGCACGTAGTCATTAAAGGTCTCGATACCCTGCGTCTGTGCGTCACGATCGTAGGCAGCATCAACCACATGACCGTCCCACAACGTGTTGTCAGCCAGGATAAAACCACCTGGACGCAATACGGAAAGCGCCATTTCGTAGGTCTCGCGATAGGTGCGCTTATCACCATCAATAAAAGCCATATCGAACGTCACGCCTAAACGCGGAGCCTCTGTCACAGCATCGCCAATGATAAAACGGATTTTGTCAGCAACAGGAGAATTCTCAATCCAAGGACGCGTAAAATCCTCCTGTTCATCGTTGATTTCAAAAGTATAAATCAAACCTCCTTCCTCTAGCCCTTCCGCCATACAAATGGCCGAATAGCCACTGAAAGTGCCTACTTCGAGGATGTTTTTAGGGCGAATCATCGTCACCAGCATCTTCAGCAAGCGTCCCTGCAGATGACCAGAAGCCATCCGCCCATGAAGCATGTGGATATTCGTAGCACGCCAAAGCCGATAGAGGTAATCGGGCTCTGGGTCGATGTGCTGAAGGATATAGTCGTCGAGGGTCATACCAGCAAAGCCTCAATGGCCAGACGGTAGGAGTCGAGACCAAAGCCACAGATGACACCCTTGCAAGCAGCAGAGATGAACGAATGGTGGCGGAATTCCTCGCGCTGATGGACGTTAGAGATGTGTACCTCAATGACAGGACATTTCAACGAACGGATGCAGTCGTGGAGCGCCACAGAAGTGTGGGTATAGGCACCGGCGTTGAGCACGATTCCGTCGAAAGAAAAGCCTACCTCCTGCATCTTGTTGATCAATTCGCCCTCGACATTGCTCTGATAGTAAGCTATCTCGACGTCAGGATACTTAGCCTGCAACTGCGGCAGATACTGCTCGAACGACGAAGAACCATAGATGCTTGGTTCGCGAACACCCAACAGGTTCAAATTAGGACCATTAATGATTTGAATTTTCATATTTCAAAACTTTTTTGTACCTTTGTGGCGGCAAAGATACGAATTTAAATGGAAACTGACAAGAAAAGCAAGGCAAATAATGTTGTTAAGGCCTATAAAAGGTATCTGAAACTGCAACGGGGGTATTCTGCAAATACCCTTGATGCCTATTTGCGCGACTTGGAGAAGCTACTGAATTACCTGGAAGAGGAAAAGAAACGCGTTCAGGACGTGCAACTTTCAGACCTACAGCATTTTGCCGCATCTTTGCACGACATTGGCATCCATCCTCGTTCGCAATGCCGCATCCTAAGTGGAGTACGCGCTTTCTTCCGTTTCCTGCAATTGGACGGCTATCGTGACGACGACCCCACAGAATTGCTGGAGTCTCCCGTCTTAGGCGATCATCTGCCTGAAGTCCTGTCAACCAGCGAAATAGACCTCTTGGAACAATCTATCGACCTGTCGAAATGGGAAGGCCAGCGCAATCTCGCTATCATCGAAGTGCTGTTCAGTTGTGGCTTGCGCGTCAGTGAACTGGTGAACCTGAAACTCAGCAACCTCTATTTGGAAGAACAATACATCCGCGTCTTTGGCAAGGGTTCGAAGGAGAGACTGGTGCCCATCTCGCCCAAAGCTATCAAGGAGCTTAACTACTGGTTTATGGACCGTAACCTCATGAAAATCAAGGCCGGAGAGGAAGATTACGTATTCCTCAATCGTCGCGGAGCACACCTCACGCGTACCATGATACTTATTATGATCAAGCAACAGGCTGTTGAGGCAGGCATCACCAAAACCATTTCGCCCCACACGCTTCGACACTCCTTTGCCACAGCACTACTGGAAGGTGGAGCCGACCTGCGCGTCATTCAGGCCATGCTGGGTCACGAATCGATAGGAACGACGGAAATCTACACTCATATCGACATGAGTACCCTGCGCCAACAGATACTGGAACACCATCCTCGCAACATGAAAACGCCACAAGAAGAAAAATAAATGAAGAAATATTTCCGTAGTCCGTTTTTTCTTTGTACCTTCGCAGCATGAAAATAGAAGAACTATACCAGCTATACCAGCAACATCCGTGTATCACGACGGATTCGCGCAACTGTCCAGAGGGAAGCATCTTTCTGGCCTTAAAGGGTGAGTCGTTCAATGGCAACCAGTTTGCAGTGTCAGCCCTCGAAAAGGGCTGTAGCTACGCAATTATCGACGAGCCACAGGTTCTAGAAAATCTAGAACATCAAGATAATCTAGACAATCTAGGGTCTCTAGACAATTTAAAGCAACGCCTCATCCTCGTTGACAACTGCCTGCAAACCTATAAGGACCTGGCTCGCGAGCATCGTCGCCAGTTCGACATTCCCGTCATTGGCATTACTGGTACCAACGGCAAGACGACCACGAAGGAACTGATTCGTGCTGTGTTGGCTGAGTGCTATAACGTCATGGCAACGGAGGGCAACTTCAACAACGACGTTGGCGTTCCCAAGACGCTGTTCCGCCTCAACGACAGCCACGATATTGCCGTTGTCGAGATGGGTGCCTCGCATCCTGGCGACATCAAGACACTGGTAGAGACTGCTGAGCCCAACTGTGGCCTGATCACCAACGTAGGACGCGCCCATCTGCAGGGCTTTGGCTCGTTTGAGGGCGTCTGCAAGACAAAGGGTGAACTCTACGATTTCCTGCTGGCACACGATGGTCCGCTCTTTGTCAATCGCGACAACGAGCACCTGATAAAGATGGTGAAGGAAAGAGGTGAGAAGACGACTCAGCCTGACATCTATTATTATGGTCAGAGCGACGCTGAGGATATCCTCATTCGTGGCGAGGTCGTCTCGTGTGCACCATTCCTCAAATTCCGTTGGCGCGAGCAGGATGCTGATGCTGGTTATGTGGGCGAATGGTTTACCGTCCAGACGCACCTCATTGGCGCCTACAATCTGGATAACATGCTGGCAGCCATCACGATAGGCTACGTCAACAACATCCCCTTCGAGCAGATTAATCACGCTCTCGAGAGCTACGTGCCTACCAACAACCGCTCACAATTGACGGAAACGGAGAAGAATCACCTCATCGTTGACGCCTATAACGCCAACCCTACTTCGATGAAGGCCGCATTAGACAACTTCCGACTGATGGAGGTATCGCCTAAGATGGCCATTCTGGGTATGATGGGTGAACTGGGTGACGTCTCGCAAGAGGAGCACCAGAAGATTATCGCCCTGCTTGAAGAAGCCCATTTTGACGAGGTCTGGCTCGTGGGCGCCGAGTTCCAAAAGGCACAGAGCCGCTTCCGCACCTTCGCCAATGTCGACGAAGTGAAGCAGGCTATTGCCCAAGAGCAGCCCGCTGGTCGTTACATCCTCATCAAGGGCTCGAACAGCACCCATCTTTACGAGCTGCCTACCCTCCTTTAAAAGTCGGTTGCGACCGGCCGCTCGCAATACTACGGCCTCCCGCCCGCATCAATTCGGGCGGGAGGCCGAATTAATTCGGGCTGCAGCCCGAATCCGTTTACCTAGGCACTCCGTCCCTGTTACATCGGCACTAAATCCCTGTTTGCACGGCACTTTCCCCCTGTCTACTACTAAGTGTAAAGGTTGCAGGGCTTCTTTCCTCGATTTCTTCCTTTAATTGTTTCATTCCGCCCATAGTTCCTGAAGAACGCTGAGGCTCTTGAGTTCAGGAAATTGGGGAATGTGGAGACTGTAGTAACGAAGCAGGACGTCGACAATACGGTTACGATCCGTGCGGTTTAGGCGGTAGAGGTGCATCGTGGGGAAGTCCATTCGCATGAGGGTATGGATGCGGCGCGCGTCGTCTGGTTGTAGGAAATCGCGGTGAGTGGGAATCAACAAAGAAAACGTTGCAGCACGCAGGTCGAACACACAACCTTCTACGAAGTCGTCGAGATTAGGATAAAAACCCAGGAAACGGCTCATGCGCATAAGAAAAGTAAGGTGGAAGTTAGCGAAATTCTTCTCTGCAATATCGAGCCATTGCATGGAATCGCAGATATAGGCGAAGAGGTGTTCGTTTTTCTGTTCTGAGCGCAGGGCGTGATAAAGGAACTCGGCAACGAACAGCGACAAAGCCAGCTTCTCTGGTGAAAAAGGAATAGTGGCATAGGCCGACAACAATCGGGCGTCCTTCATCTTCTGCAGTTGCAGGCGCTGACGCAGGTCTATCTCCACTTCGAGCAGGGTCATCGGTTGGAAGTATTGCTTCTTCAGTCGCGATCTGGGTGTCTTCGGAAGTGGCACGATACACGACAAACGACCCGCCTCTCTCGTAAACAAATCGACGATGAGACGCGTCTCTCCATACTTCAAAGAATGGAGCACAATGGCTTCCGTTTTCACTAACATCGCCCCAAAATTACACAAAAATACGCAAATAACGCATTTTTTCCTAAGAAAATTTGCCAGTTTGAGAAAAAAGCAGTACCTTTGCAGCCGCATTTTGAGAATGCGCCTGCGAAAACAGGCTGCACCTCAGCATAAGAGCAAGCTCTTCTGCATTCGGTTTGCACTGTTTTTGTCACCCGCTTTTGAGCGACGGGGTCCCTTCGTCTATCGGTTAGGACGAGAGATTTTCATTCTCTAAAGAGGAGTTCGACTCTCCTAGGGACTACAAATTAAGCCACGGGCTTGAACTCGTTCACGCTCGGCCATTCAAGCAAGCTTGATGGCACTCGCTTAATCACGATTTTAAATCTGTCATCTGCACAGCCAAGTGCTACTCGCAAGGGGAATGGTGGCAGAGGGTGTAAAAACCCGCCCAGGGCAGCCCGCAAGAGGCGCAAGACCCACAAGCTTTAAGTTAAACAATTAAAAAACAAAAATTAAAATGGCAAATCACAAATCATCCCTGAAGAGAATTCGTCAGGACAAGAAGAAGGCAGAGCACAATCACTACTATGCCAAGACTATGCGTAACGCTGTTCGCAAGCTGCGCGCTATGACCAACAAGGAAGAGGCAGCCGCCCTGTACCCCAAAGTACAGAAGATGCTGGATAAGCTGGCTAAGACCAACATCATCCACAAGAACAAGGCCGCTAACCTGAAGTCAAGTCTTGCTCTGCACATCAGCAAGCTGGGATAAAGGAAAATAACCCAAGCATAGAGGCCGCACTTCGCAAAAAGAAGCGCGGTCTTTTATTTTTAAAAAAAATAAACACTTTTCTTTCGTTTAAGTCCCAGAAATTTAGTACCTTTGCAACCTAAATAATCAATAAGGCTACATTATTAAAATGACAGAAGAACAACTGAATCAAGAACAAAACTATTCCGCGAGCAATATTCAGGTGCTCGAGGGACTGGAAGCTGTGCGTAAGCGCCCAGCAATGTATATCGGAGACATCAGCGAAAAGGGTCTCCACCACCTCGTAAACGAAACCGTCGACAACTCTATCGACGAGGCAATGGCAGGCTACTGCACGCACATCGAGGTAACCATCAATGAAGACGGCTCTATTACCGTACAGGACAATGGACGTGGTATCCCCGTCGATGAACACGAGAAGATGCACAAGTCGGCCCTCGAGGTCGTGATGACCGTGCTGCACGCTGGTGGTAAGTTCGACAAAGGTTCGTATAAGGTGTCTGGTGGTTTGCACGGTGTGGGTGTGAGCTGTGTGAACGCTCTCTCGACGCACATGATGTCGCAGGTATTCCGCAACGGACACATCTACCAGCAGGAGTACGAGAAGGGTAAGCCCCTCTACGATGTCAAGATTGTTGGCGATACCGATCAGACAGGTACACGTCAGCAGTTCTGGCCAGATCCAACAATTTTCACTACGACGGAGTATAAGTACGACATTATTGCCCGCCGTATGCGCGAGTTGGCTTATCTGAATGCTGGTATCACCATCACGCTGACCGATCTGCGTCCTGACGAGGAAGGCAATCTGAAGCAGCCTGAGGTGTTCCATGCCAAGGAGGGTCTGAAGGAATTCGTGCGTTACGTGGATCGTCATCGCACCTCTATCATCGGCGAGCCTATCTGTCTGAAGACCGAAAAAGACGGTGTGCCCATTGAGGTCGCTCTGCTCTACAATAGCGACTACAGCGAGAATATTCACTCATACGTGAACAATATCAATACTATCGAGGGTGGTACCCACTTGACTGGTTTCCGTATTGCTTTGGCTCGTACGCTGAAGAAGTATGCCGACGAGGACGACCAGTTGCGCAAGCAGATAGAGAAGGCTAAGATTGAGGTGGCACAGGATGACTTCCGCGAGGGTCTGACTGCTATTATCTCCGTGAAGGTGGCCGAGCCTCAGTTCGAGGGTCAGACTAAGACCAAGTTGGGTAATAGCGAAGTCAATGGAGCCGTGCAGAAGGCCGTAGGCGAGGCCATGACCAACTTCCTGGAGGAGAACCCCAAGGAGGCACACACCATCTGCGAGAAGGTGATTCTGGCTGCTACAGCACGTATCGCTGCCCGCAAGGCCCGTGAGAGTGTACAGCGCAAGAACCCGATGACGGGTGGTGGTCTGCCTGGTAAACTGGCTGACTGCTCAGAGAAAGACCCCAAGGTTTGCGAGATTTTCCTCGTCGAGGGTGACTCCGCCGGTGGTTCTGCCAAGCAGGGTCGTGACCGTCACTTCCAGGCTATCCTGCCCTTGCGTGGTAAGATTCTGAACGT
>Ga0310695_10001413_pt1 | contig 57033 bp, 56 predicted proteins | sample RumenRJG_04DNA_FD_203882 | JGI IMG/M metagenome (GOLD analysis project Ga0310695, IMG submission 203882) | Bovine rumen microbial communities from Lethbridge, Alberta, Canada - RJG_04 (v2) (version 2) | ecosystem: Host-associated > Mammals > Digestive system > Stomach > Rumen | place: Canada...
TTCCACACCTTCCGTTGTCCGAAAACTCCTTCCGGTGCTTCTCGTTCGACTTGCATGTGTTAAGCACGCCGCCAGCGTTCGTCCTGAGCCAGGATCAAACTCTCAATAAAATCGTATCTTAACGGCCGCAGCCGCTAAAATCTTTTATCGAGCTATTTGTCATAGCTTCATTTGCCTGCGCACACGGGTAATTGACTTAACCCCGTGCCGCAAGCTTTCTTTTCGACGCGATCTCTCGCGCCGCTTTCTGGTGCTTGTCTGTTCTTCGTTGTTTAATTTACAAGGTACTCGCTCGTTTCGGTTTTGCCGTGCGGCTCAACCGCGGAACAGTCGCTACTATACACGGCCTTCCCGATTTTGTCAACACCTTTTTTGACTTTTTTTTCGGTTTGTGCAAAAGTGTGAAAAAGCGTCTACATAATAACGCGCCGGATGCCCAAAAGGCACAGCGCTCTTGTAAAGCTTGCCGGTCGGTGGTATACTACAATATATTTTATCCTGGAAAAGGGGCGTACGTATGACAGCTCTTCACAAGCTGCAGGAATACATCGACGCGCTGCAAGGCGCGGGACTGCTGGTCGAATCCACCGTCGACGGCGTGACGGCGCAGAAGACCGTCGACTGCTTCAGCTACGACAACCGCGCGGTGTCCGGCACGGCGCTGTTCTTCTGCAAGGGCGCACATTTTAAAGAGGCGTATTTGCGCGACGCACTCTCCCGCGGCGCGGCGGCCTACGTCGCCGATCATGCCTACGCCGTGGACGCGCCGCGGATCATCGTCAGCGATATCCGATACGCTCTGGTGGTGCTGGGACGGCTGTATTTTAATAATATAACAGACCAGCTTGTTACAGTGGGCATCACCGGCACCAAGGGCAAGAGCACCACGGCGTACTATATGCGCTACATTCTCAACGACTGGCTGTCCTCGCAGGGGAAGCCGGACTGCGCGCTGATCTCCTCCATCGACACCTACGACGGCGTCATCAGCGAAGAGTCGCATATCACGACGCCCGAGGTGCTGGAGCTGTATCAGCACTTCCAAAACGCGCACGACAGCGGCATTACGCACCTCGTCATGGAGGCGTCGAGCCAGTCGTTCAAGGTCGGGCGCGTGCGCGGCATGACCTTCGACGTGGGCGCGTTCCTCAACATCGGCGAGGACCACATCAGCCCCATCGAGCACCCGGATTTTGAGGACTATTTTTCGTCCAAGCTCAAGATCTTCGAGCAATGCCGCGTCGGCTGCGTCAACACCGACGCCGAGCACATGGAGCGCGCCGTCGCATACGCGAAGGGCCGCTGCAAGCTCATCACCTTCGGCTCCCACGAGAGCGACGACGTATACTGTGAGAAAGTGGAAAAGCGCGCGGACGGGCTGTACTTCACCGTGCGCTCGCCCAAGTACAGCGGCGAGTTCTCCATCACGATGCCGGGACTTTTCAACGTATCGAACGCGCTGGCGGCGATCGCCATGTCGATGGCGCTGGACATTCCGGAGGAGAGCGTCCGCCGCGGGCTGCGCGTCGCGCGGGCCAGCGGGCGCATGCAGGTCTATGAAAGCCGCGACAAGAACGTGACGGTCATCGTGGACTATGCCCACAACCGCATGAGCTTTGACGCGCTGTACCGCTCGACCCGAGCGGAGTATCCCGGCAAGTCGATGATCTCGATCTTCGGCTGTCCCGGCTCCCACGCGCTCCAGCGGCGCAAGGATTTAGGCGAGCTGAGCGGGCAGAACTGCGACTACGTGTATATTACCGAGGAGGACAGCGGCGAGGAACCCTTCGAGCAGATCGCCGCGGATATCGAAAAGCACGTCGCCGCGCCGCACACGGTGCTGGAGGACCGCGACGAGTGCATCCGCCGCGCCGTCTGCGAGGGAGATCGACCCCGCGTCATCCTGCTCACCGGCAAGGGCGAGGAGGAGTACATGAAGCGCGGCAACGCGTTTGTGCCCTACCCCTCCGACGTGCAGATGACGCTGAAGCACCTCAAAACCTACGACGAGCAGCATTTGTGAGGCGAGTTATGGCAAAAAAGGATTTTCTGCCCATCATCCTCGGCAGCGACGAGAACGCCTACGGCACGGCGCGGCTGTTCTGCGAGGCCTACGACGTGCGGCCGCTGGTGCTTTGCACCATCCCGCTCTCCCCGACGAGGAACAGCAGGCTCTTCGATCTCAGGGTCATCGAAAACTTCGAGCGCGAGTCCGTGTTCCCCGACGCGCTGCTGGGCGTGCTGCGCGAAAACGCGGACGCGTACGAAAAGCAGCTTGTCATCCCCTGCTCCGACTACTATGCGGGGCTTCTCTGCAGGCACTACGACCGCTTCGAGGGACGGATCGCCAATCGCTTCAACAGCGAAAAGCTGCTGGAAACCTTCGACACCAAGGACCGGTTCTACGCGCTGTGTGAAAAACACGGCATGGACTACCCCAAGACCGCCGTCGCCGCGCCGGACGAGCGCGAGAGCGTGCTCTCGCGCCTGCCGTTCGACTTCCCCATCGTCGTCAAGCCGGAGAACAGCAACGCCACAGACTACCTCCGCTGCCACTTCGAGGGGCAGAAGAAGGTGTTCTTCTTCGACACCCGCGAGGAATACCTCGCGATGGTCGCGAACATGAACCGCTCCGACTATCGCGGCAAGCTCATCCTGCAGGAGTTCATCCCCGGCGGCGACGGCGCGATGCGCGTGCTCAACAGCTACTCCGACGCCTCCGGCCGCGTGCGCATGATGTGCCTCGGCCAGCCGGTGCTGGAATACTATGACCCCAAGTCCGTCGGCAACTACGCCGCCGTCCTCTCCCGCGGCGACCGCGCGCTGTATGAGCGGATGCAGGCGTTTTTGGAGGCCATCGGCTACGTCGGGTTTGCAAACATCGACATGAAGTTCGACCGGCGCACCGGACGGTATCTGCTCTTCGAGATCAACCCCCGTCCCGGCCGCAGCAGCTACTTCGTGCGCTCGGCCGGCGTCAACGCGATGAAGCTCTTCGCCGACGACGTGGTGTACGGCAGGCGGGAGGCGTGTATATATAATGAGAGGGTCGCGCTCTGGTCCAACGTTCCGCGCGGGATATTGGACCGCTACGTCACCGATCCCGCGCTGAAGGCGGAGCTGAAGCGGCTCAAAATGGATCGCACGCTGATGAATCCGAGCGATTTCAGCCTCAAACGCCTCTATCGCATCGCGCGGGTCGACCACGCGCAATACAAGCTGTTTCGGGAATACTGGTTCGATAAGGAAAAGGCGCGCTGAACAGCGCGCCTTTTTCGTGTCATTTCGACAACTTTCGAAAGCTTTTCTTGCGGCGGGCAAAAAGCCATGGTATAATCGCGCACGGTGATTGATATATGAAGTATACCCCAGGCATTGGATCTATACCGCAGAACCTGCGGCAGCTGCTCCGGGATCGCGCCGAGCGCGAGCCGGAAAGCATCGCATTTCAATTTGAGAAAAACAAGCATACCGAGGCGGTGACCTGCGCCCGGTTTTGCCGCGAGGTCGACACGCTCGGCGCTTTTTTTATCCGGGAGGGCTTCTCCCGGCAGCGGATCGCCATACTGGGCGATAACAGCTACGAGTGGCTTCTCGCCTGCTTCGCCGTCATGCTCAGCGGCAACGTCGTCGTGCCGCTGGATCGTCAGCAAAGCGCGGATACGCTCAGCGAGCTGCTCAAGCGCTGCGAGGCGTCGGCGGTGGTCTGCTCCAAGACCTACGGCGACATAGCGGCGCAGCTGCTCTCGGCGGGCGCCGTGAGCCGCGTCATTTCCATGGACGACATCCCCTCGATCCTCGAAAGCGGCGCAAGCGCGCCGCTGCCGCCCGCGGAGGACGACGCGGTCTGCGCCCTTCTCTATACCTCCGGCACCGAGGGAGAAGCCAAGGGCGTCATGCTGACGCAGCGGAACATCGCGTCCAACGCCGTGCACGCCTACCGCAGCTACATGAAGGGCGGTTCCTCTGTGCTGACCCTGCCGCTGCACCACGCCTTTGGATTTACCGTCGGCGCGGTGGTCACCTATTACTGCGGTCACCCCATCTATATCAGCAAGGGTCTGCGTCATTTCATGCGCGAGCTGACGGAGCAGCACCCGTACGTTCTGGTGCTTGTTCCGCTCTATGTGGAAACGATGTACAAAACCATCTGGAAGCAGGTGCGCGAGCAGGGACGGGAAAAGCAGCTTCGCCGGCTCATCCGCATCAGCAACGCACTGCGAAAGATTGGCGTCGACCTGCGTCGCATGCTGTTCCGTCCCGTTCTGGACGCCTTCGGCGGCGAGCTGCGGCTCATTCTCTGCGGCGGCGCGTTTTTGGAGCAGGAGTACGTCGACGGGCTGGACGACCTCGGCGTCATGGTGCTCCGCGGCTACGGCATCACGGAGTGCTCGCCCATCGTGTCGGTCAATCGCAGCGGCGCGCAGCGCGCGGAGAGCGTCGGGCCGGCCATCGAGGGCTGCGAGGTGAAGATCGTCGACGGCGAGGTCTGCGTCCGCGGCGACGGCGTGATGGCCGGCTACTGGGGCGACGAGGCCGCCACGGCGGACGCCATGGAGGACGGCTGGTTCAAGACCGGCGATCTGGGCCGTCTCGACGAGGACGGTTATCTCTACATCACGGGACGCAAGAAAAACCTCATCATCCTCAGCAACGGCGAAAACGTCTCCGCCGAGGAGCTGGAGCGCAGGCTGACGCACATCGAGGGCGTCGCCGAGGCGGTCGTCCGCGAGGAAGACGGCGTCATCACCGCCGAGCTTTACGCGCCGGGCGCGCCGGACGCGGAGGCGGCCGTCGCCGCGCTGAACCGGACGCTTCCGCCCTACCAGCGCATCGGAAAAGTGCGCTTGCGCGAAACGGAATTCGTCAAGACGACGACGCAGAAGATCAGGCGCGACATGGACTCCGCCCGCGAGAACGCGCTCCCCACATATCCGCTGCTCGCAACGCAGCTGGATATGTACGCCTTTGACCGCTTCAACGGCGGCGCGGCCTGCGTGCTCTGCGGCAGCGTTCTCGTGAAGGGCTCGATCGAGCCGGAGCGGCTGCAATACATCGCCAACGAGCTCTACCGCTGCAACGACGCGCTGCGCGCCCGGATCGTTGAAACGGCGGACGGCCCCGCGCAGACGTTCCCGCCGTTCGTCGGCCGAACCTTTGAGGTCATGCAGTTCCCGGACAAGGCGTCACTGGACCGGTTCGGCAGCGACTGGGCAGGCGTCGTCCCGCCGCTCCTCGGCGATCTGAGCCACATGCGGCTTGTCCTGCTGCCGGACCGCTTCGGCATCGTGCTCAAGATGCACCATATCGTCTCCGACGGCTGGACGATGCGTCTGCTCGGCCGTCAGTTCCTCGCTTTGCTGGACGGCAAGGAGCTCCACACCGGCTCTTACCGTGACTTTATCGCCCGCCAGACCGCCTATTGGAAGAGCGAGCGTTTCCGCGCGGACAAGGCGTTCGGCGATGAGATGATCGAGCGGCTCGGCATACCGGGCACGCGGATGTTTGACCGGCCAAAGCTGGAATTGGTCAACGGCTCGCAAGCCTTCTCGATGAGCGCCGAGGAAACGCGCCGGATCGCCGAATATGCGCGCACCCACAGCACAACGCCCACCGCCCTCTTTTCCGCAGCGCTGGGCGTCTATGTAAGCCGCCGCATGGCGCTTCCGTCGGCCGCCTTCGGCATCAACAGCTTCAACCGCGTCGGACTGCTGGAGAAGAATACCGCCGGTATGTTCATGCTGGCCGCCCCTGTCGAGATCACGCCGGCGGAGGACCGCTCCTTCGCAGAAAACACTGCCGAAGCGACCACCTCCACGTTGGCTTCTCTCAGACACGGGGCCTACCTCACAGAGCCGGAGTTCGTATCGCAGAACAACAAGAAGCTCAAGGTCGATATTCTCTTCAGCTTTCAGGAAGGTGCACCGGACGTCGAGGACGTCGAAACCGCCTGGTACCGTTGGGACGCCCCGTTTATCCCGGGCGTGCTGATGTTGACCGTCATTGCGCTCGGAGACGCCCCGTATCAGCTGGTCTACGACTACAATGTCCGCGTCCCCTCAGCGGATGAGATCACTGAAATGCACCGCACGATCTGCGCCATCCTGCTGGAGGGCGTCGCAGACGATCAAAAGCCTCTGCGCGAGCTGGGACAGGCGAAGTAAAACAGGAAACCGGACCGCATCCGCGATCCGGTTTCTTTTTCGATTTCGTCACACCAGCAGCGGCTGGAGCTGGCGCCCCTCCCGCGCCGCCTGCACCGCCGCTTCGATCTGCGCGAAGTCCGCCACCAGCGACGCGGGCTTTGCCGACGCGTTGTCCTGCCCGAAGGGGACGAAAAAGTAGTGCTTGCGGTTCAGGAGCGCCGCGATGTTCGGCGCGCTGGCCGAGAGGCCGTCGTTCGTCGCAATCGCCAGAACGACCGGCTTTCCGCCCCGCAGGTGCGACTTTGCCGCCATCGGCACGACACCGTCGGTCATGCCTGCCGCCAGCTTTGCCAGCGTGTTCCCCGTGCAGGGCGCGATGACGAGAACGTCCATGGCGTTCTTTGGGCCGAGCGGCTCCGCCTCCACGATCGTGCGCACCGCGCGGCGTCCCGCCAGACTCTCGACCCGCTCGATCAGATGCTCCGCGGTGCCGAAGCGGGTGTCGTTTGACGCGGCGTTCTCTGAGAGGATCGGCAGCAGCTCGTGCCGCTCGGAGAGCGCCTCATAACACTTCAGTATCTCCGGATGGTTACAGAACGATCCGCAGATCGCAAATCCCAGTCTCATGGTTCTTCTTCCTCCCACAGCCGATATAATGTCTCCTTGATCGCCTGCGCCGCCGTCTCGGGCGCGACCTTGCCCGGCAGCCCGGCGGCTCTTTCGTAGGAAAGTCCCAGCCGCTGCGCCGCCGCGGCGTCGATCCCCGGCTGCGAGGCAAGCTCGATCAGCACGCAGTCGCTCCGCACTTCCCGCAGCAGCGTCTCGTCCAGCACCGGGTGCGGCACCGTATTGAAGATGACGCGGAAGGCGCCCAGCTTTCCCGCAAGCCGCCCGGTGTGCAGCGGCGTATAGCCCAGCGTGTCGATCCACGCAAAATCGTCGAAGCGCCGCGCGCTGACGCTGACCTGCGCTCCCAGCGCCGCAAGGTCGCGGGCGAGCAGCTTGCCGATTCGCCCGAAGCCCAGCACGAGGCAGGGCGCGCCGTGCAGCGTGACGGCAAGGCGCTCCATGGCCGCGGCCAGCGCGCCCTCCGCCGTCGGCACGGCGTTGCGCACCGTCAGCGCCTCGTCGGCAAAGTAGTCGATCAGCCGCACGCCCATCGTCTCCGCCTGCCGCCGCGCTTCCTCCGCCACCGCGCCCGCGTAGACCGGACGCTCAGTGCTAAGACGGGGCCACAGCTCGCCCAGCGGCAGCGTCGTCCCGTTCAGCCGTCCGTCCTTTTCCAGCGGTATGGGCAGCACCACGCGGTCCGCCCCCGCGGCTTCGCTCGGCCGCGTCGCGCCCGGCGCGTCCGAGAGCCCCCAGGAATACACCGTATAGCCGTCTTTTTCCATCATTTTGGCAAGGCGCGCCATGCGCGCGTCCCCGCCGAGAAACCCGATGATCTTCGTTCCAGCCGCCTCCCCTTTTCCGCACAGGGCCTCCGCCCCGCGCAAAGCGATTTGCTACCATCCTATGGCGCGGCCTTGTACGCGGTGATTGCGCGCCCGCCGAAAGCATGCTACAATAATGTCTACTGAATAAACCGCAAAGCGGTTTATTCGCAGGGCAAAGCCCTGCAGTTCGCCAAAATCGCAGATTTTGACGAATTCAGACATTGTTGCAATGCGTTTATCAGGAAAAGCATGCCATGCTTTTCCTGAAGTGCAAGGTTTTGAAGGCAAAGCTTCAAAAACCTTGCACTTGAATAAATCCGTGCGCCCTTGAACGCCTTGCTTTTCAAGGGCTTCGGATTTGTTCAGTACGCATTACAATAGCGAAAACACCCCCGCCGAAAGGAGGCGCGCCATGCGCTACCCCTATCTGCTCTTTGATGCCGACAACACGCTCTTTGACTTCGACCGCGCCGACCACTTCGCCTTTGCCGCGTCCTGCGCCGTCAGCGGGCTCGAATACTCCGAGGAGCTGCTGCACCGCTATTGGGTGCACAACAACGCCTGCTGGGAGATGCTCGAGCGCGGCGAGGCCAGCAAGGAGTTTATCTGTGTGGAGCGCTTCCGGCGCTTTTTTGCGGAGCTCGGCGTGGACGCCGACCCCATCGCCGCCAATCAGGTTCATCTCGAAACGCTCGCCACCTGCTCGTTCCCGACGCCGCACTCGGTGGAGGTGTGCAAAAAGCTCTCCGAGACGCACCGGCTCTTTCTGGTGACGAACGCTGTCGCCAGCGTCCAGCGCGGGCGGCTTGCGCGCGCGGAGATCAAGCCGTACCTCGAAGCGGCGTTTATCTCGGAGGAGGCGGGCGCGCAGAAGCCGACCACGGCGTATTTTGACTACGTCTTCGCCCACATCGACGGCATCACGAAGGAAAACTGCCTGCTCATCGGCGATTCTCTCACCAGCGATATCCGGGGCGCCAACAACTACGGCCTCGACTGCTGCTGGTTCAACCCAAAGCATGTGGTTAACAATTTTGATTTAAGGGTTGACTATGAGATTTTTGACCTCCGTGAGTTGTACTCTATTGTATAGGAATGTCCTTATGATGCAAAAATCGAGGCGGGATCCAGATGGATTCCGCCTCGATTTTTCAGTTTTTCAGAATATCCAGCAGCTCTTTTACATCCTGCAGTACAAAAGTAGGCTGCACGTCGCTGTCCGGCAGATCCTCCCGCTTCGTCTCGCCCGAGAGCACCAAAACCGTGTCGACGCCGGCATTCATCCCGGCGGCAATGTCGGTATAGATCCGGTCTCCGACCACCAGAGTGTCCTCCGGCGATGCGTTTACTTTCAGCATCGCAAGGTTTACCATATCCGGTTTGGGCTTTCCGATGACATAGGGGCTGCGCCCGGTGGCGCGGCGCAGCATCTCGCACACGCTGCCGCAGTCGGGGACGTAGCCGTACCACGTGGGGCACACCCAGTCCGGATTGGTCGCGATGTAATCGACGCCGCGTCCCAGTAGGATGCAGGCGTCCTCCAGCTTCCGGAACGTCAGCTCGGTATCGAAGCCGACGAGCAGCGCGTCCACCGGCGCGTCGCGGTCGTCGGTCAGCCGGAAGCCCGCGTCGCGCAGCTGGGAGCGGAACGATTCCGTGCCGAAGGCGTAATACAGCCGCTCCTGTCCGCCGTGATCGCGCAAATAGAGGATCAGCGCGTCCGTGGAGGTGAGGAAGTCCTCCCGCGTCGTCTCAATGCCGAGGCGGCGCATTTTTTCTATGTAGGCCTCAACGCTGCGGGATGAGTTGTTCGTCAGAAACAGGCAGCGTCCGCCGCTCTCCCGAATGTGGCGCAGGAACTCCGCCGCGCCGTCGAACAGGTTCTCATCGAGGTACAGCGTGCCGTCCATGTCCAGCAGAAACAGCTTTTTCCGCCGGAGCCTTTCGAGGTTTTGCATCTTACTTTGCCTTCTTCCCCGCGCCGATGAAGATGAACACCAGCGAGCTCACGCACAGAAGGCACGGATAGAACAGGCGCGGGATGATCTCGAACGCCGACACCGTCGCGCCGAGCATCGCCGCCTGCGAAATGGCGACCAGCATCTGCGCGCCGTAGGGGATGACGCCCTGGAAGATGCAGGAGAACGTGTCGAGCAGCGACGCGGACTCCTTGGGCGTGATGCCGTACTCGTCGCTGATCTGCTTGGCGATGGGGCCCGCCATGACGATGGCGACCGTGTTGTTGGCCGTGGCGATATCCATCGCGCCGACCAGCAGCCCCACGCCGAGGCGTCCGCCCACCGCGCCCTTGAACGTACGGCGGATGAAGGCCAGCAGCGCCTCGAAGCCGCCGTACTCGCGCATCAGCCCACAGAGCGCGGAGACCAGCAGCGTGACCATGATCGTCTCGAACATGCCGCTTGCGCCCGCGCCCATGTTGCCGAGCAGATCGAGCGCTTCCACCGTTCCGGTCGACAGCGTGATGATGCTGCCGGACAGGATGCCGACGATCAGCACGACAAAGACGTTCATGCCGATGATGCCGCCGACGAGCACCAGCACATACGGGATGAGCAGCAGGAGGTTATACGCCGGGATCTCGATCTGTTTCAAGCCGGAGCTGCCCCCGAGAAGGATCAGCAGCAGCGTCGCGATCGCCGCCGGCAGCGCGATCTTGAAGTTTGCGCGGAACTTATCGCGCATCGCGCAGCCCTGCGTATTGCAGGCGGCGATGGTGGTATCGGAGATGAACGAGAGGTTGTCGCCGAACATGGCGCCGCCCATGACCGAGCCGATGCACAGCGGCAGCGAGAAGCCGGAGATCTGCGACACGGCGACGGCGATCGGCGTGATGAGCGAGATCGTTCCGACGGAGGTGCCCATGGCGGTGGAGACGAAGCAGGCCGCGACAAACAGCACCGCCACCGCCGCGCGGGCGGGCGTCACCGACAGCAGCGCGTAGGCCACCGCCTCGGCGCTGGAGCGGCCCGTCACGCCGACGAACACGCCGGCGGCGAGGAAGATCAGGATCATCGTCATAATGTTCTTGTCGCCGACGCCCTGCGCCATGACCTCCAGCTTGTCATCGAAGGCCAGCGCCCGGTTCTGGAGACACGCCACCAGCAGCGCCGCCAGGAACACGACCACGATGGGGATGGAATAGAAGCCCATCGGGATCTTCAGCACATACTCGAACAGGATGCCCATGCCGAGGTACAACACCAAAAACACCAGCACAGGCAGGAGCGCGCGGGGATTTGCTTTGGGTTTCATGATTTTCTTCCTTCCACTCTTTTTATCTATCGTAAGCGACGATCGGATCGTCGATCTCACGCGTTGCGTAGGCGTTGAGCGACCAGTCCGCCCGTGCGCCCGCCCGATACTCATAGTAGCCCTGCGCGCCGATCATCGCGCCGTTGTCGCCGCAGAGGGAGAGCGGCGGGAGGTAGAGTCGGCGCCCCGCCCTGTCGCACGCCGCCTGCAGGTCGGCGCGGAGGAACGAGTTTGCCGCGACGCCGCCGGCGGCGACGATCGTCTTGCGCCCGCACAGCTCCGCCGCGCGCATGGTGCGCGGCACCAGCTCGTCCGAGACGGCCTGCGTGAAATCGCGGGCCAGCGCCGCGCGGTCGAGGGCTTCGCCCTTCTGCTCGGCGTTGTGGACGAGGTTCACCACCGCGGTCTTGAGGCCCGAGAAGCTCATGTCCAGCTCGTGCCCCTCGATGCTCGCCCGCGGCAGGTCATAGACCCCGCCTCGGCTCCCCTGCGCCAGCTCGTCCATGGGCTTTCCGCCGGGGTACGGCAGACCCAGCACGCGGGCCGCCTTGTCAAAGCACTCGCCCGCCGCGTCGTCGCGCGTCGCGCCGACGAGCCGGAAGTCCGTGTAGCCCGCCACGTCGACGAGCAGCGTGTTGCCGCCGGACATGCACAGCGCGAGGAACGGCGGCTCCAGCTCCGGAAACGCGAGATAGTTCGCCGCGATGTGGCCGCGGATATGATGCACGGGGATGAGCGGCACGCCGAGGGCGTAGGCGGTGGATTTTGCGAAGTTCAGCCCCACCAGCACCGCGCCGATCAGCCCCGGCGCGTAGGTCGCCGCCACCGCGTCGATCTCCCGCTTCGTGACATGCGCGTCGGCGAGCGCCTTGTCCGCAAGGGCGGCGATGGCCTCCACGTGCTTGCGCGACGCGATCTCCGGCACGACGCCGCCGTAGATCGCGTGCATATCCGCCTGAGACGCGATGGCGTCGGATAAAATGTTGCGTCCGTCCTCGACGACCGCGACCGCGGTCTCGTCGCAGGACGATTCAAAAGCCAGTATCTTCATTTGCTCGTTTCTTCCTTCTGTCCCAGCCACGGGGTCTTTTTCGGGACGCCCATCGACGGCTCCCACGGGATCTGTATGTATTTCCGGTAGAGCAGCAGCGGCATCGTGCTGCGGTAGCACGCCGCGTGCGCGGCACAGAGCTCCTCGTCGCTCACCTCCCGCTCCGCCCAGTAGAGCGTGCGGTACGGCACGCCGAACACGCAGGAGTCGTAGCCCGCCTGCTTCGCGCCGTTGCGCCGGTAGAACGCGAGCCGCCGCTCCGCCATCGCGGGGTCGGGGGCGTAGTCCGGTATCTCCGACTCGCCGAAGAGCACGTTTCCGCGCTCGGCCTCGACCAGCCTTTGGATCAGCGCGCAGCCGAGGCCGTCGTTCCGCCGCGCCGGCGTCACGCAGAGGTAATCGAACAGGGCAAAGCCCTCCACATGTGTCCAGACGAACGCCTCGCCCACGATCTCGTCGCCGTCGAACAGACACCACGGACGGTACTCGCCGCGGCGCTGCTCGGCGCGCATCTCCGGCAGCGGCTTGAGCTCCGAGAGCGGAAACGAGGACAGCAGGTCGCGCTTATAGATCTCCGTCAGCTGCGCCTTGGTCGGCAGCTTCATCTCCAGCATGGTCTTCTCCAAACTCCCTTGTCATGATGATGGCGTCCTCTTTGGGATGCTCGTAGTAGTTCGTGCGCCGCCCGACGCCGCGGAAGCCGCGGCTGCCGTAGAGCGCGATGGCCGCGTAGTTCGACGCGCGCACCTCCAGCGTCAGGAACGCGAGACGGTTGCCAACGGCAAAGTTGACAAACACGTCCAGCAGCGCCGACGCGACGCCGCCGCGCCGCGACTCCGGCCGCACGGCGACGTTGGTGATATACCCCTCGTCCGCGACGACCAACAGCCCCGCGTAGCCCACGACGCTGCCGTCCTCGGCGTCCAGCGCGACAAGGTAGGCGGACATGGCGTTGTCCAGCTCCTCGGCGAGCATGCCGCGCGACCACGGCGTCGAGAAGCACACGCGCTCCAGCGCCGCGACCTCGTCCAGATGCTCGTGCGTCATCGGCACGATGCGGACTCTTTTCTTCAAATGCTCCATCTCTTATCCCTTTGCTTCCAGCCAGTTTTTGCCCCAGTGCGCCTCGGCGGTCAGCGGCACGGAGAGGGTCGCCACATGCTCCATCTCCTCGGTGAGCAGCGCCGCGACGGTCTCCGCCTCGCTCTCGGGGCACTCGACGATCAGCTCGTCGTGGACCTGCAGGATAAGCCTGCCCCGCAGGCCCTCCCGCCGCAGCCGCTCGTCCACGCGCACCATCGCAAGCTTGATGATGTCGGCGGCGGTGCCCTGAATGGGCATGTTGAGCGCCACGCGCTCGCCGAACGAGCGTGTCTGGAAATTGCTCGCCGCCAGCTCCGGCAGCGCGCGGCGGCGGTGCATCAGCGTCTCGACATAGCCCGCGGCCTTCGCCTGCTCCACCACGTTCGTCATATAGTTCCGTACGCCGGAAAAGCGCGCGAGATAGTTCTCGATATACGCCTTGGCCTCCGCCACGCTGACGCCGATGTCCTGCGCGAGCGAGAACGCGGAGATGCCGTACACGATGCCGAAGTTGACCGCCTTGGCGTGGGAGCGCAGCTGCTTCGTCACCTGCTCCATCGGCACGCCGAAGGCCTGAGAGGCCGTAACGGTGTGGATGTCCTCGCCGCTGCGGAACGCGTCCTGCATGGTCTTGTCGTCCGCGATGTGCGCCAGCAGCCGCAGCTCGATCTGGCTGTAGTCCGCGTCGACGAGCACGCAGCCGTCGGCAGGCACGAACATGCGGCGGAACTCGCTGCCGAGCTCCGTGCGCGTGGGGATATTCTGCAGATTCGGCTCGGTGGACGAAAGCCGCCCCGTCGCCGTCACGGTCATCTGGAAGCTGGTGCGGATGCGCCCGTCCGGCTCGATGACCTTCAGCAGCCCGTCGCAGTACGTTGACTTGAACTTCGCGTACTGGCGGTATTCGAGCACGTCCGCGACAATAGGCGTCTCCCAGCGCAGCTTCTCCAGCACGTCCGCGTTGGTGGACCAGCCGGTCTTGGTCTTTTTGCCGTGGGGCAGCTCCAGCTTCTCAAAGAGGATCGTGCCGAGCTGCTTGGGGGAGTTGATGTTGAAGGTCTCTCCCGCCTCTTCATAGATGCGCTCCTCCAGCTCCTTCACGCGCGTATCCATCTGCGCGCCGAAGTCGGCGAGCGCCCTGCGGTCCACCGCCACGCCCGCACGCTCCATTCGCGCGAGCACCGCGCAGAGCGGCAGCTCCACGTCGTAATAAAGCTCGTGCAGGTCCCGGTCCTCGACGGCGGGCTTCAGCGCGCCGTACAGCGCGCCCACGGCGGCGGCATAGCGGTGGAACGCCGCCTCCGCGCTCACGCGGTCGCCCAGCATGGAAAAGGCGTCCCGCTCCAGATGCGCCGCCTTCGGCAGCTCCTTATGAAAGTACGAGACGAACAGCTTGTCGATCTCGTAGCTGCCCGCCGTGGCGTCCACAAGGTACGCCGCGAGCGCGGTGTCGAACACGAAGCCTTCGATGGGCAGCCCGCTTTCCAGCAGCGCGCGCATGAGGTCCTTGACGTTGTGCGAGACCTTGCGGATCTCCGAGGAAAACAGCGCGCGCAGCAGCGCGTCCCAGTCGCCCTCGTAGCGGTCGGAAAACAGTTCGGACGACGCCTCGGCCGACTCGCTCACCGGACAGTCCACGATCAAGCCGGAAAGATCCGGCAGCGCCAGCACCGTCACGTGCTCCGCCTTGCGCCAGAGCGCGAGCGCCCGCTCCGCCTGCTCCGCCGTGACGATCGGCTCGGCGGCGACGGTGAGCTCCGCTTTCTCCTCCGCTTTCGGAAGATCGGCGGGCGGCGTAAGCTTCCAGGCCTCGATCAGCTTGTTGAATTCCAGCTTTAAGAAAAGCGGATACAGCGCGTCGGTCGGCTCCCTGCGCAGATTCTCCCGCGGCGAAAACGCCAGCGGCGCGTCGGTCAGGATCGTCGCGAGATCATACGACTGCCGCGCGCTCTCCTCGCCCTCGGCCAGCTTCTTGATCGCGGCGGGCTTCGCCTCGATCTCGGGCAGCTTTGTATAGATCGCGTCCACGGTCTCATATTTTTGAATGAGCTCCATCGCCGTCTTCTCGCCGACGCCCGGCACGCCGGGGTAGTTGTCGCTGCTGTCGCCCATCAGCGCCTTGAGGTCGATGATGTGGATCGGGTCGAAGCCGTACTCGGCGCGGAACGCCTCCGGCGTCATATCCTTCGTGGTCGTCTGCCCCATGCGGGTCGAGACCAGCTTCACCGTCGTCCGGTCGGTCACCAGCTGCAAGCTGTCCTTGTCGCCCGTGACGACGACACAGTCCCAATCCGCTGCTTCGCATTTGCGGGAGATCGTGCCGATCAAGTCGTCCGCCTCATAGCCCGCCAGCTCGTAGCGCGGGATGCTCATCGCGTCCAGCACGTCCTTCAGCACCGGCAGCTGCATGGCCAGCTCCTCCGGCATGCCCTTGCGCTGGGCCTTGTACCCGGCGAACTCCTTGTGCCGGAACGTCGGCTCGCGCCGGTCGAAGGTCACGCACAGCGCGTCGGGCTTTTCCTCATCCGTGAGCCGCTTCATCGTCGTGAGAAAGCCGTAGATCGCGTGGGTATAAAAGCCCTCGCGCGTCGTCAGCGGGCGGATGCCGTAGTAGGCGCGGTTGAGGATCGAGTTTCCGTCGATCACCATCAGCTTCATCTTGCGTTTCTCCTTATCGTCAAGTCTCCGTGCCCTCCGCGTCCGCAAGGGTCGGCGCCGCGATCTGCGGCGCGGCCTCGCCGTCGACGAGGAACTGCACCTCGTCCACGCCGTCCAGCGACAGCAGCGAGCGCGCCAGCGAATCCAGCGCGAGCTCCCGCAGCCGTTCATCCTCCGGACGAAGCAGGCGGCCGTCTAAGTTAACATAACATATTCCGTCCTCGGTGCGTCCCGACAGGACCGGGAACGCCGCGTCCGGCAGCGCCCGCAGCGTATTGTCCCCCGCCGGGCCGCGCTTGAGCGCGTCCAGCACGGCGCTGAAGCGGGACTGACCCTCGTAGAGCGCCAGCGTCTGCGCCTGCGCGCGCAGCTCTCCGGTCTCGGCGTCCGGGAAGTAGAGCGAGACGTTGATCGGGCGGATCACATCCTCGTCGGTGGAGAGCAGCGCGTCCGCCGCCGTCAGCAGCTGCGTCTTGCGATACGGCAGCTCGCGTCCGTTTGCCGTGACGCGCACGGCGTAAACGCCGTCGAGCTGCGTCAGCGTCAGCGTGAGGCAGTAGTCCGCGATCGAAAGGTCGACGTTGGAAAGCCGCGCGTACTGCGCGGAGAGATCCACCGTCGCGCGTCCGCCCGCCACCGTCAGCTTCTGCAGCGTCGTGCCGCCCGGGAACGGGGAGAGCGCGAAGGCGTCGCCCGGCCCCTGCAGCAGCGCGGTCACCAGCCGCTCCGCCAGCTGCTCGGTGCTCAGCGACGCGTCGTCCGCGACACGGGTCTCCCGCACCGTCAGGGCGTCGCCGCCGCCGCTTCCGTTCAGCCGCGCGGCGTAGTACAGCTCATAGGCGCCGCCCGCCGGCTCCTCCGTCGGCGCGGCGCAGGCGGCGAGCAGCAGCAAAGCCGCCGCGAGCAGCGCGATGCTTCGCTTCATCCCTCGCCGCCCCCTTCCGTAAACACGCGCGGCAGCCGCACCGTGAACACGCTGCCGCCGCCCTCGCGCGCCGCAGCCTCCACCTCGCCGCCGCGGCGGCGCACTGTGTCGGACACGATGGCAAGGCCCAGACCCGTACCGCCGTAAGCGCGCGAGCGCATTTTGTCGACGCGGTAAAAGCGGTCGAAAATGCGCGGCAGGTCGGCCTCCGGAATCCCGATGCCGTTGTCCGACGCCGTGAGCACCACGGTCTTCTCGTCCCCCGTGAGGCAGAGATGCACAAAGCCGCCGGGGCGGTTGTATTTGATCCCGTTCTCGGTCAGATTGTAGATGATCTGGTGCGCCTCATCCTCGCTGCACAGCACGACGCCGTCGCGCACGACCTCGTAGGCCAGCTCGACGGAGCGCTCCTCGGCGACCAGACGCAGCATGTGCACCGCCCGCTCGATCACCGGCGCGACGTCCACCGGCGTCGCCGTCTCCACCGCGCCGCTGTCCAGCCGCGTCAGGCGCAGCAGATCCTCCGTGATGCGCGTCAGCCGCTCCGCCTCCTGCTCGATGTCCCCGACGAACTCGCGCACCGTGCGCTCGTCCATATGCTCCGTCTGGAGAATGGAGTCGGAGAGCAGCCGGATACCGGCCAGCGGCGTCTTCAGCTCGTGCGAGGCGTCGGAGACGAAGCGGCGGCGGGCGTCCTCCGTCGCCTGCAGGCGGTCGGCCAGGCTGTTGAACTCCTCGGCGACGTCCGCGATCTCGTCGTGGCCGCCGATCACCGCGCGGTGGTCGTAATCGCCCTGCCGCATCTGCCGGATCGCACCGGCCAGCTGCGCAAAGCGGCGCGTCAGCACCCGCGAGAGCACGAGGCTCAGCGCCACAACGATGGTCAGCACCGCCGCGGAGATGCGCAGCAGCGTGCTTTGCAGGTTGCGCAGCAGCGTCGCCTGCTCGGTATCGTATTCATAGGCATAGACCGCGCCGATGGTCTGGTTGCGGTAGATGACCGGCGACGCGGCGCGGCTCTGGAAGGATTCCTCCTTAAACTCGGTGTAAAAGGCGTCGTTTCCCCGCAGCGCGGAGACCACCTCCGTGTAGAAGGCATAGCGCCCCAGCGCGCTGTCGGTCTCGCGGGTATCGTAGAGGATGCGCCCCGCGGGGTCGGTGACGAGGATGCGGGAGATGCCCGGCGCCTCCACCGGCGCCAGCGCCGCGGCGACGTTCTCCTCGCTCAGCTCCTCCAGGCCGGTCAGCGCCGTCGCCATCACGGAGACGCCGCTTTTGAGCGTCGCTTCCTTCGAGCGGAAGACCAGATCCTCCGAAACCGTCAGCGGGTAGGTGTTCATCAGCACCAGCACCGCGATGATGACGGCAATATAGCTGATGCTGAACTTTACCTGCAAGCTCGCGTGCTTCACCGCAGCGCCCCCCTTCCTTTCTCTTTCGCTTGTCCACTCAACCCTTAAAGTAGTAACCCACGCCCCACTTGGTGAGGATATACTCCGGCTCGGCGGGATTCTGCTCCAGCTTCTCACGCAGGCGGCGGATGTGCACGTCCACCGTGCGGTAGTCGCCGGCGTAGGTGTAGCCCCAGACGATGTCCATCAGATTCTCGCGGCTGTACACGCGGCGCGGGTTTTTGATGAGCAGCTCGATGAGATCGTACTCCTTGGCCGTCAGCTCCACGACCTTCCCGTCCCGCAGCGCCACGCGCTGCGCGGGATCGACCGAGATCGCCCCGACGGTCAGCAGCTCGCGCCGCTCTCCCTGCTGCGCAGCGCTGCCGGAGCGCCGCAGCAGGGCGCGGATGCGCGCCTTGAGCTCCAGAATGTTGAAGGGCTTGGTCACATAGTCGTCCGCGCCGTACTCGAACCCCAGCAGCTTGTCCGTGTCCTCGCCCCTTGCCGTTAACATGATGATCGGCACATTGGAGAACTCACGGATCTGCATGCAGGCCGACAGTCCGTCGACCTCCGGCATCATCAGATCCAGCAGGATGAGGTCAAAGCTCCCGTTTTTCGCGAGCTCCACCGCCGTCGCGCCGTCATAGGCTGTCTCGACGGTGTAGCCCTCGTTTTCGAGGTTGAATTTCAGGCCCTTGACCAGCACCTGCTCGTCGTCTACGACCAGGATCTTCATGCGTCCTCCCCTCCGAGCGTAATGCTCTCGCGTATTGCCTCCAGCTTCGCCGGGCCGATGCCGCTGACCTCGGTCAGCTCCTCCGCGGCGGTGAACGGTCCGTGCTCGTCGCGGTAGTCAACGATGGCCTGCGCCAGCGCCGGGCCGATGCCCTTGAGCGTCTCCAGCTCTTCCGCCGTCGCGGTGTTCACGTCGATGCGCGCCTGCTCGGGCACAAGCTCCGCCGCGCTCACGCTTTTCTCGACGGCGACGCTGTAGCCCTCCGTCGTCAGCTCCGCTCTGTCCTGTCCGGACGCCCAGAGCAGCGCGCCGACGAAGGCAAGCGTCAAAAGGAGCAGGAGGAGATGCGCCACGCCGAATTTTTCCTGCTTTTCCACGGTTGCGCTCCCTCCGTTTCTCTGCTATACTATGGAAAAAAATCTGTCGAAATCCGCCGCAGCGCGGTCTTTCAGACGGCTTCGAATGATTATAGCATAGGTTGAGGTTTTTTTCCATGAAAAAACAGCGATTGATATCACTTATTTTATACCTCGTGCTCTGCCTTGCCTTTGTGCCGGCCGCCGACGCCAAAGACGACTTTGACGTGGAGGCCAAGGCCGCGCTGCTCGTCGACGTCAACACGGGCGAGATCCTGTACGAAAAGGACATGCACGAGCGCAACTATCCCGCCAGCATCACCAAGGTCATGACCGCCCTGCTCACGCTGGAGGCCGTCGACGCCGGCAGGCTCCGCCTCGATCAGGAGATCACGGCGCAGGAGAGCGCCTTCCTCGGCCTCGCCTCCGACGGGAGCACCGCGGGCATCAAGCCCGGCGAGACGCTGACGGTCAAGGACTTGCTGGGCTGCCTGCTGGTCGTCTCGGCCAACGAATCGGCGCAGATCCTCGCCGAGGCAGTGTCCGGCAGCATCCCCTCCTTCGTCGCGCTGATGAATCGCCGCGCCGAGCAGCTCGGCTGCAAAGACACGCACTTTGTAAACCCCTCCGGTTTACATGACGACGACCACTACACCTCCGCCTGGGACATCTACCTCATCGCCTCCGCCGCGCTGAAGTACAAGACCTTCGTCGACATTTGCGGCAGCAAGTCCTACAACGTGCCGGAGACGAATCTCGCCAAGCCGCGCGAGCTGCATACGACGAACTATCTGATCTCCACCTGGCGCACCCGCGGCTACTACTATGAGGACGCGCGCGGCATCAAGACCGGCTCGACGCCCGAGGCGGGCTACTGTCTGGTCGCCTCCGCCGAGCACGGCGAGCGCCGCCTGATCTCCGTCGTTCTCGGCGCGGAGCGCATCGTGGAGGACGGGGTCACATACACCAAGAGCTTCTCGGAGACCATCCGCCTGTTCGACCACGGCTTCAACGATTTCCGCTCCCTCAATCTGGTGTCTGACGACGAGTTCATCTGCGAGGTTCCGGTGGACCTGTCCAGCGAGGCGAACTATGTCGTCGTTCATCCGTCCGAGAGCGTGACGCGCATGATCAGCGTCGATCTGGACCCGGAGGACTTCACGCGCACCATTGCGCTGAACAGCGAGATCGCCGACGCTCCCATCGCGGAGGGCGACGCGCTCGGCACGCTTACGATCTCGCAGGGCGACGAGGTCTATGCCGAGGTGGAGCTGCTGGCGCTCAACGACGTGTCCGCCTCCAAGCTGCTGATCCGCCAGCGCCAGCTCAAGGAATTCCTTGCGCGCCCGTGGGTGAAGTTCGCCGCGGCGGGGCTTGCGGCGCTTGCCGTCGGTGTCGCGGTTCTGACGCTCTCCTCCCGCATGCGCTCCAGACGGTACAGCAGCCGGCGCAGCGTCTACTCCAACACGGGGTATCGCGGGCGTAAAAAGCGGTAAACAACGCAGGCGCGGTATACAGTAAACAAAAAGAACGGCTCACGCCGTTCTTTTTTCTTTCACAGGATCAGCGGCAGGGCGCGCACACAGCAACGCTCCATATCCACGTGGCTCTCGTCCGCGAACGTCACGCCCTCCGCCCGCAGCAGCGCCGTCTGGCGGTTCGCGCCGCCGAAGGCAAAGGCGCTCGACACCTCGCCGTCCCGCTTGACGACGCGGTGGCACGGGATCACGCCCGGCTGCGGGTTGACGTGCAGCGCGTAGCCCACGACCCGCGAGAGCCGCTTGTTGCCGATGGCCTCCGCTACCTGACCGTAGGTCGCCACGCTGCCCTCCGGGATCAGCTTCACCGCCTCATACACCTTGTCGAACGTCGTCATGCCCTCTCTCCTTTCCCGGATCGATCTGCGCCAATACAAGGCTCAGCAGCATCATCGCCGCGCCGAGATAGGCGCGCGGGTGCAGCCGCTCCCCCGCGAGGAAATACGCAATGACTGCGGAAAACAGCGGCTCGAGCGTAAAGATGAGCGCCGTGCGCGCGGCGGTGCTGTGCTTCTGCTGCGTGGCCTGGATCACAAACGCGAGCCCAGAGCAGAACAGGCCGAGGAACAGCGCCGCACCCCAGACCGCGGGAGTTCGCGGCAGCCGCGGCCGCTCGAATAGAAGCGATAAAAGCAGGAACAGCACACCTGTTGCGCCGATCTCCACCACGCTCATGCCGATGGGATCGACCTCGGGCCTTGCGACCGCGCGGTCGGTGATGACGATATCCGCGCCGTAGGACACCGAGCAGAGAAGGCACAGCGCGTCTCCGACGGCAAAGTGCAGCCCGTCGCCGAGCGTCAGCAGCGCGAGGCCGAGCGTGCAGAGCATAATAGGAGATGCTCCAAAACGCCGTCGCCATCACCAGCAGCAGCTCGGCCCTCCGTCGTTTCGACACGTTCTCACCCCCCCCTCAAAATGCGCCGATAATACATTCCGGTACTTTATGGTATGTTTTTGTAAACTATTATGTATTATATGTTTACTATTGGTCTGTTTCTCCGATTTTTATCCATTATATCACATCTTTTGCCGAAATAACAGGTGCGAAGCGCACAAAAAGGCGGCGCTGTCCGCGCCGCCTTTTTCCTGTTTCTTCAAGGTCGCATGCCCTCGCCGATTCCGGATGTACTCATCTGTTCCGGCGTCAGCGCAGGGCGTCCTATCCCTTGTTCTTCATGCCGAAGTGCATCTCGCGCATGCCCTCGACCTCGTCGCAGATCGGCTTCAGGTTGCACGAGCCGCAGTCGGTGGGGATGCCCTCCAGAATGTGCGTGAGCGTCTTGGTGATATCGTCCACCTTCTTCGCCGTTTTGGCAAGCTCCGCAACGACAGCGTTGTCGGTGACGAACACGATCTGCACGCGCTTGACATGCGGGTTTTTATGATACCCCCGGATATACGCCGCGCCGATCTTCCGAAAGTCGACGCCGCGCTGCACCGCCGTCTTGCTGAGGCGCACCTGCTCGCGGTTGCTCTCGGACGAGATGCGCACCATGTAGCCCTTGGGAAAGACGTGGTATTTGACGAACTCCATATCCCGGATGGCCTGATAGGCCGCCTCGTCGTCTCCGCCGAGATCGTCGGAGAGCAGGAAGGCAAGGCGCGCGAAGGACACGTCCCCGTGCAGCTCCGGCAGATCCTTGCCGTAGAGCAGGATCTCGTCCTTCGGGACGAGGCTCTCGTCGCTGGTGACGCAGGTGAAGTTCGCCGACGGGCAGCTGCCGCCGCCCAGCTCGAAGGCCGCGTCGCGCAGCATGACCAGCTCGCTTTCACCGAGGTCGTGCCACGCGGAGGCGGGATCGTAGTCCCACTGCCGCGGCGCCGCGCCCGAGAGCTGGGCGCGGGTCGCGGCGATGATGCTGTTATAAAGCTCCATAGCCGTCAGAACTTGATGTCCACGTGTTTACGGTCGTGGATGTGGTGGACCTGCGTGTAGACCCAGCCCATGAGCTTCTGGTCCAGGTTCCAGAAATACACCACGAACAGCACGCCGACCACGACGAACAGGATCTTGAAGATCGTCCAAAGGACTTTCAGTACTGTTTTCATAGTTTCCTCCTTCTCAATAAAGAGGCATTGCCGCTTTTTGAATTACGCGCTCTTCTTCGCCATGCCCTTCTGGCGCGCATACTCCGCCGCGCCCAGCGCGCCCATCAGCTGCGGGTCGGTCTTGAGCTCGACGACCTTGAGCTTGAGCACATGCTCGATGGCCTGCTTGAGGCCGTCGTTCTTCGCGCAGCCGCCGGTCAGCGTGATGCTGTCCACCGCGCCGGCCTTCTTCGCCATGACGAAGCAGCGCTTGGCCACCGCCATCTGGATGCCCGCCGCGATCTCGTCCATGGGCTTGCCCTCGCCGACGAGGGTGATGACCTCGGACTCCGCGAACACCGTGCACTGCGCGGTGATGGGGATGACGTTCTTCGCGCCGAGCGAGAGCTTGGAGAACTCGGGCAGCGTCATCTCGAACGAGCGCGCCATGGCCTCGTAGAAGCGGCCCGTACCCGCCGCGCACTTGTCGTTCATGGCGAAGTTCTTGACCGTGCCGTCGGAGTCGATGCTGATGCCCTTGACGTCCTGGCCGCCGATGTCGATGATGGCCTTGACGTCGGGGTTCGTGATGTGCACGCCCATGGCGTGGCAGGAGATCTCCGAGATATTCTCGTCCGCGAACGGCACCTTGTTGCGGCCGTAGCCCGTGCCGATGAGGTACGCCAGCTCCTTCGAATCCTTGAGCCCCGCCTTCTTGCAGACCTCCTCCATGGCGAGCGTGGCGCTCACCTCGGAGTTGATCTTGCTGCGTATGGTGGTGTCGGCAACGATCTTGCCGGCCTCGTCCAGAATGACCGCCTTGGTGTAAGTGGAGCCAACGTCGCAACCGCCAAAGTATTTCATGATGTGTAATCCCCCAAAAAAGTATTGTTATCTTGTTTGTGTGATGGTCACATGCTTCGGCATGTGACACAGTCATGTTTCGCGGTTGTCCCCGCAGGGGACGAGCGAAACGGCGATCCGATCACTTGGTAAAATAGCCTGCGGCTATTTTACCAAGTCGCGTCGTCTTCAAAGTCAACGAGACTTTCGTCGATAGGCGTCGCGCCCATGACCGTGTACATGTACTCGTTGATCTTGTCGCGCATGCTGCGCCGGGAAACCGTGCGCGGGTCCATCAGATCGTGCTCGATCCAGATCATGTGGTAGTCCTTCTGCCGCGCCTGCTCGTCGAGAAGGCCCTGCAGCGTCGCCATGTTCTTGCAGGCCACGTTCTGATACATGAGGATGAGGTCGACCTTCCAGATCTCGCACTGGCGCCACAGCTCGTTGACGACGTTGTGGTAGCCGCCGTTGGTGTGACGGCGCATGACCATGCGCTCGTACAGCCGGGCAAGGTCCTGAAGCGCCAGTTCCTTGTCCTCGGTCTCCAGCGGGCGGGTGAAGTTCAGGCTCTCCATCTCCACCAGCACGTCGACGCCCCAGCAGTTCGCGATCCAGTTGGTGAGGTTCGCGTAGTAGTGCGCCGGGCACGACCAGACGATCGCGCGGTACTTCATCTTGCCGCGCCACGCCTCCTCGCGCTTTTCGTAGGCGTGGAGCATGATCTTGTTGACCTTCTCGAAGGTCTTCATCACGCGCGGGTCGGCGCCGCCGTCCATCTCGTAGTTCCACTTGCGGAACAGCTCGTAGCACGGGCCGATGATCTGCGGATACGGGGTCTGGTTGACCTCCCACTTCTGCAGCTCGAAGCTGGTCTCGCGGTTGAAGCGCTTCATGGTGTTGAAGTACGCCTCCCAGTTCCACTTCGCGCCGGTGGTATCCTCGATAAACTTGATGCAGTGCTTGATGTCCTCCGCCGCGTCCGCCACCGTCTCCTCAAACTCGTATCGCACGGGGAACGTGAGGTGGAACACCGGCAGATCCGGGAACCGCCGCGCCATGTACGACGACGCCATGGTCGAGCCGTCGCAGGGCATGGAGCTGGAGATGAAGCAGGAGCCCATATGCGGCAGCGCGTCGGTGACGATGGCGCCGCACTCGCTGGACGGCACCGGGCAGGTGTCGGACGGGAGTCCGAAGCTCTCGATGGCGTCGATGTACGGCACACAGGTCAGCTGGTCGACCTCGGAGACGAGGAACACGGGCAGCAGCTGGTACGGGATGCCTAGAAGATCCGGGAAGCCCGCCATGATCTGGCCCATCGTCATCTCGTCGAAGAGCACCACCTTCTTGTTCAGCTCCGTGGCGTTGCCGTTCTTCGCGTCGCACTTGGCGAGGAAGACGAGGTTCTCCGCCACGTAGCGGAAGATGTCGTAGATCATCAGGTGACTCATGCGCAGCGCGCTGCCGCGCTGGCCGAGCGTGTTCTTGTCCATGAACGAGTGCGCGCAGAAGTACGACACCATCCAGCGGTAGTAGAGCGTCGCGTTCATGGCGGGGATCAGATCCTTGCCGAAGGTGGTGAGGAACATGCCCCACATGCGCGCCCACTCGTAGAAGTCGTAGGCCGTGTCCGTGACGCCGCGCCACTCGCGGCGCACCGTGGCCATGCAGCCCGCGCGGTAGAGCCGGCCCAGGTGCTTCTCGCCGTTTTTGAGGAGGTCGATGCGCTCCTCGCCCGACATGGCGGCGACGGCCTTCGCCTCGTCGACGATGCGGTCCTTCGTCGCCAGCACGTTCGCCTTGCACTTCGCGCCGACGGCGGCCCAGTCGGTCTCCTTGACCATGTCCACGATGATGCCGCCGACTTCCTTGAGGTTCTTGGCCTGCGCCTTCCAGTCGATGTGGTCCTTATAGCGCCAGAACGACGGGTTGGGATATTTCGCCTCAGCCATGGTTTGCCACCCCCTCTGTCTGATGGATGCGCTTGATCTCCAGCGACTCCACGAACGCCTGGAAGCGCGTGCGCAGCTGGCCGGAGGTCCGGGCGTTGTACGGGCGGTCGATGGACAGCACCGGCCAGCCGTACTCCTCGTTCATAATGTGGCTCACGAGCGCGCGCTCGAAGCCCCAGTAGTCGCAGAACTTCATCTGCTCGTAGATCATGCCGTCGGCGCGGAACTTCTTCGCGAGCCTGTCCGCCGTCTCGCGGCGCTGCAGCACCTTGTCGTCCGCGATGTAGCGCGCGCACTCGGCGGTCTTCATGTAATGGGTGCAGATCTGCGTCAGCGCGTCCTCGGTATCGTTCAGCTCGATGACCTCGCGGCCCGGGGTCGAGCCGTAGCAGTAGCGGTCGGACACGACGAAGGCGCCGGCCTCCTCGATCATCTTCGTGAGCGAGGGATCGTCAATCTCGCTGCCGACGATGGCGACGCGGGCGCGGTACCAGGGCTTCTCGTCCACCTTGCGCTTTTTGATCTCGGCAAGCGTCTCGCGCAGCTTCGGCAGGATCAGATACTTCGGACATACGTAGGTCACGAGGTTGAGCACATGGAACTCATAGCCCGTGATGGGCGGGTTGTCCATGGCGCGCATCTCGCCGATCTCGGAGATGATGCGGCAGACCTCGTTGTGCTCCTCCACCGCCTTGCGGATCGCCGCGTCCGAGGTATCCACGCCGTAGCTCTCCTCCATATACTTGAAGAGGCGGTGGCGCATCTGCTTGACGTACTGGCGGATGGTGTAATCCTCCACCTTGAACGGCATGTCCACGTGCGTGACGAACAGCTTCGGCTTCTCGTTGAGCTTCAAAAGCTCAAAATGCTCGTAGAAGCGGTTCATCATCGAGCAGGCGTCCACGCCGGCGAGGCCGTCGAGGAAGTTGTAGCCGCCCTCGATGCCGCGCTCGAGCAGCGCGCGGGCAAACTCGCAGGTGTAGTTCGACATGTAGTAGGTCGCCATGTCGATCGACCCGGTCCGCGGCGCGCGCAGGCGCACGGAGAAGCAGTTGTCCACGTTGAGAAGTACCTCGGGGATGTGGTAACAGGTGTAGCCGATGGCAAGCTTGCCCTCCGCCTGCGCCTGCTGTACCAGCTCGTTGTTCGCTTCCTCGAGCAGGTTCTCAAAGTAGATCATGTGCTTGAGATCCTTCAAATGGTACACCTCTTTTCTTATCTTATAGATCCAGTCGGGACAGCGCCGCGCGCGTCCCCTGTATCACACGGGAGTCGTCCGGCAGCTCGAACACGCTGCCGCCCAAAACATCGTTGCGCGACTGCCGGTCGTCGGCCTCGATGACCGCCAGCACCGGCGCGCCCGCCACGTCCGGGTCCGTCGCCAGCTCCGGCCGCGTCGCACGGTTGATGATGACGCCGCACTGCTCGTACATCACCAGCTCGTCCGCCACGCGCTTGATCGTGTCGATGACCTGATAGCCCTTGCGGCTCTGGTCCGTGATGAGCAGCAGGTGCGTCACCTTCTCCATCACGCGGCGGTTGATCTGCTCGATGCCGGCCTCGCCGTCGATGACGACGTAGTCGAAGTCGCCCGCCAGCAGGCTGATGACCTCCTTGAGGTAGCCGTTCACCGTGCAGTAGCAGCCCGCGGTCTCGGGTCGTCCGATGGCGAGGAACGCAAAGCCCCGCGTCTCCACCATGGAGTCGAAGAGCCGAAAGCGCGCCTCGGCGATCAACTCGTCCGGATTCGTCTTCGTCGCGCCGCCGGAGAGCGATTTGCGGATATCGTCCAGCGTCTCCGTCACCTCGACGCCCAGCGCCGTGGAAAGCCCCACCGCCGGATCGGCGTCGATGGCGAGGATCTTCGCTTCCGGATGGCTCGCCGTCAGCTCCCGCAGGATCGCCGCCGAGATCGACGTCTTCCCGACGCCGCCCTTGCCCGCGACGGCAATGATCTTCGCACGCAATCGCATCACCCTCTCTGCCGCATATCCGGAATACGCCAATTTGACACGATAATTATAACATGGTCCCGCGCGGTTTGACAACAGCTTTTTGTAGATTTCAGACAATTTGTCGTTGTCCGAAGCCGCGCGTTATGGTATACTATGACAACAGCAAGCTTAAAAACACGCACAGGAGAACAAAGATGAGATCATTCCGCGCTTTTTTGGCGCTTTTGCTTGCCGCGCTGTGCGGTATTTCCACGGCGTCGGCGGCGCGCTACGAGCCGTTCGACCACCCCGACGTGCCGTTTTCGGAGATGACGTATACCGGCGTCGACGTCGACGCCGTCGACGACTTCTGCGCCCGCTTCGCGCAAGACCCCGTCGGGCAGTATCCCGCGCTGCTCGCGCTGTACGACGCCGCTTACACGCAGTACAATCTGGCCTATATCCGCATGTGTCAAAACGCCGGCAGCGACGCGCCGGCGGCCGAGAGCGAACGGGCGGAGACGGACTTTATCCGTGCGTCGGACGCGATCGAACGAGCGCTCGGCGAGGCGCTGCGCGGCGAGCAGGGCGCGGCGCTGCGCGCGCTCATGCCCGAGGGCGAGGCGGATGATTTCGCCGAATATACCGGCTCGACCGAGGAGGAGCTGGACGCCGACGCAGCCGAAACAGCGTTGGTAAACCGGTATTATCGGCTCCCGGACGACGAACGCTTTGCGGACGACGCGGCAGAGCTGTACCTGCAGCTGGCGGCGCTGCGCCGGGCCGAGGCGCGGCGCGCAGGCTTTGACAGCTACCCCGAATATGCCTACGTCTCATTCTTTTCCCGGGAGTACACCCCGCAGGAGATGCAGCGGCTGCAAAGCGTCGTCAAAACGCAGATCGCACCGCTCTACGCACGTTGTATACAGTATCTTGATTTAGTAAACCCAGTTTGGGACGATGATGACATTCCCACGGACGACGAGGTTTTGGACGCTCTCGGCGCAAGGATCGGCGACGTGTCGCCGGAGCTGAACGAGGCGTTCGACTTTCTTCTCCGCAACAAGCTGTACTGCATCGGCAGCGGAGACGAGCTGCTGTACATGGGCTACACCACCCTGCTGCCCGCCTATGGCTCCGTGTTCCTTTACAATAAGGTTTCCTCCCGCTTCGAGGCGTTTCAGAGCACCGTTCACGAATTCGGACATTTCAACGCGATGTATCACGATCCGACGCCGATACTCTACCAGCACGACAACATGGACGTCAGCGAGATCCAGTCGCAGGCGCTGGAGCTGCTGTTTCTCCCCTCCCTGCAGGACATCCTCGCCGGCGACCGCGCCGCGGACCGCGACGTGGTTACGCTGTATGCGCTGGAGGCCATGCTCAGCTCCGTCGTGAAAGGCTGTCTGTACGACGAGTTCGAGCAGACGGTCTACGCCCATCCCGATATGACCGTCCAGGAGCTGCATGAGCTGGAGCAGACGCTGTACGCGGCGTACGGTCTGGAGGGACTCTTCTCCGACGAGCCTTACTGGGTCTCCATCCCGCACCTGTTTTCCGATCCCTGCTATTACATCTCTTACGCCGTCTCCGCGCTGCCCGCGCTGGACGTCTGGCTCCGCTCGCTGGACGATTATGACGCGGCGGTGGACGCCTACCTGAACGTCTCCGCCGCGCGCACGGACGCATGGTTCTTCGACGTGGTCTACGACAACGGTCTTTGCGACGTGACCGACCGCGGCGACGTGGCTCGTCTGGCAGAGGATTTGACGCGGCAGATGGATGCGCTGACGGGAAAGCGCCCCGCCGTCCGGGCGCCGGCCGGCGTCTATCTTGCCGAAGCCGCCGCGGCTGCGGCTGTCGTCTGCGGCACTGTGTTTCTGCTGCGGCGCAAACGGGAATAAAAAAAGAACGCGCAGAGCGCGTTCTTTTTTTATGGATGCAGTTCTTACTTGAGCTCGACCTTGCCGCCGGCCTCTTCGACCTTCTTCTTGAGCTCTTCGGCCTCGTCCTTGCCGACGCCTTCCTTCAGAGCCTTCGGAGCGCTCTCGACGAACGCCTTCGCCTCGGCGAGGCCCAGGCCGGTGATCTCACGGACGACCTTGATGACCTTGATCTTCGCGGCAGCGTCGAAGCTGGCGAGGACGACGTCAAAGTCGGTCTTCTCCTCAGCGGCGGGAGCGGCAGCGCCGGCAGCCGGAGCGGCCATCGCAGCGGCGGAAACGCCGAACTCTTCCTCGAGGGCGTGGACGAGCTCGGAGAGCTCCAGAACGGTCAGAGCCTTGATCTCTTCGATCATAGCAGTCACTTTCTCAGACATGGTAAAGTTCCTCCTGATTTAGTATTTGTAATGATTTGTGGTGTGTGCCGCGTTTTTACTCGGCGGCGGGAGCGGCTTCCTCAGCGGGAGCCTCGGCAGGGGCGGCCTCTTCAGCGGGGGCAGCCTCTTCGGCGGGAGCAGCGGCTTCGCCGCCCTTTTCGGCGATCTGCTTCAGGACGACGGCCAGGCCCGTGATGGGCGCGAGCATCGTACCGAGCACCTGCGCCTGCAGGACCGGGAGCGCCGGGATCGAAGCCAGCGAGTTGATGGTGGCCATATCAATGACCTTGCCATCCATGAAGCCGCCCTTGATCTCGAACTTGTTCTCCAGCTTCTTGGCATACTCAGCGATGACGCGGGCGGGCGCCACGGGGTCGCTCGCGATGGCGAGGGACGTGGTGCCGTTCAGATGCTCGTCGAGTTCACCAAGGCCGGTGTTGTCGAAAGCGCGGCGCAGGAGCGTGTTCTTGACGACGGCATACTCGACCTCATTCTCGCGGCAGGCCTTGCGGAGCGCGGTATCCTCCGCCACGGTGATGCCCTTGTAGTCGACGATGAGGCCGGCGGCGGCGTTCTTGAGCTTTTCGCTCAGGCTCTCCACGATCGCCTGCTTTTCCGACAGGACTTTTGCGTTAGGCATGCTTGGTTTCACCTCCATTGGATTTTTGACGTAGCTCCGTACGTCGGGGAAAGAGGTGCGTTTCAAAAAGGAACCGTCCTTGAGCCCAAAGGCACAAGGACGGTGTAAGCAATCAAAGAAATTGCTGTCCTCGGCAGGATTTACGCGGCAAGCCGCACCTGCTGTCTTTGGAACGCTCCGTTATTATATTTTTACTTGACATGTTTGTCAAGTAAAAATATCTTTAGATCTTTGCGGTGGCCATCTTGACGCCGGGGCCCATGGTGGACGCGACGACGCAGGACTTGATATACTGGCCCTTCGCGGCGGCGGGCTTGGCCTTGATGATGGCGCCCATCAGCGCGTCGAAGTTCTCGGTGAGCTTCTCGGGGCCGAAGGAAACCTTGCCGATCGGGCAGTGGATGATGTTGGTCTTGTCGAGACGGTACTCGACCTTACCGGCCTTGGACTCCTGCACAGCCTTCGCGACGTCGGGGGTAACGGTGCCGGCCTTCGGGGAGGGCATCAGGCCCTTCGGGCCGAGGACCTTACCGAGACGGCCGACCACGCCCATCATGTCCGGAGACGCGATGACGACGTCGAATTCGAACCAGTTTTCCTTCTGGATCTTCTCAACGAGATCCATCTCGCCGACGTAATCCGCGCCGGCTTCCTTGGCGGCGTCCGCCTTGTCGCCCTTGGCGAAGACGAGCACACGCGCGGTCTTGCCCGTGCCGTTCGGCAGCACGATGGCGCCGCGGACCTGCTGGTCGGCGTGGCGGGAGTCGACGCCGAGCTTGACGTGCAGCTCGACGGTCTCGTCGAACTTGGCGGAAGCGGTCTTGCAGATGAGGCCGAAGCCCTCTGCCGGCTCGTACTGAGCGTTCTTATCGATCTGCTTGGCAGCGTCCTGATATTTCTTACCTCTAAACATAGCTCAATACCCCCTTACTCTTCCACCGTGACGCCCATGGAGCGCGCGGTGCCGGCGATCATGCTCATGGCGGCCTCGAGGCTGCCGGCGTTGAGATCGCGCATCTTCAGCTCGGCGATCTTCTGGATGGACGCCTTGGAGATCTGGGCGACCTTCTCCTTGTTGGGAACGCCGGACGCCTTCTCGATGTTGCACTCCTTCTTGATGAGGACCGCGGCGGGCGGCGTCTTGGTGATGAAGCTGAAGGAACGGTCGGCGTACACGGTGATGACGACGGGGATGATAAGACCCATGTCGTTCTTCGTGCGCTCGTTGAATTCCTTCGTGAACGCGGCGATGTTGATGCCGTGCTGGCCGAGCGCGGGGCCGACCGGGGGAGCGGGCGTCGCCTTGCCCGCGGGGATCTGCAGTTTAACGTAACCAACGACTTTCTGTGCCATAACCTATGGCCTCCTTTTATAAATGTGGTAACGAGCGAGGCGCGTCGTGCGGCGTCTCTCCCACTTTGCCGGATATCCGGCTCATCGCAGTCAGCGATATCGGCGATGTTACTGGTCCACGACCTCCACCTGATCGAGCTCCAGCTCGACCGGCGTCTCGCGCCCGAACATGGACACGACTACGCAGACCTTGTTCTTCTCGGCGTCGATCTCGTCCACGGTACCGATGAACGTGGCGAGCGGCCCGTCGGTGATCTTGACCTGATCGCCGACCTTGTAGAGCACGACGATCTCGTGCTTCTCCATGCCGAGGGCCTGGACCTCCTCCTCCGTGAGGGGGATGGGCGTGTTGGCGGAGCCGACAAAACCGGTCACACCGCGGATGTTGCGGATCAGGTGCCAGGTGTCGTCCGTCATGATCATCTTCACGAGCACATAGCCCGGGAAGACCTTGCGCTCGACCTCCTTCGTATCGCCGGCCTCGGTGATCTCGGTCACCGATTCCATCGGGATGCGGATATCGAGGATCATATCCTCCAGTCCGCGGTTGGCGACAAACTTTTCGATGGCGGTCTTGACGGCGTTCTCATAACCGGAGTAGGTATGCGCTACATACCATCTTGCGCTCTCAGCCATGATTCGCCCTTTCTCAGTGCGCAAGGCCGATCAGCAGGTTGACTGCCGAAACGGCGGCATAGTCGAAGATCCAGATGCACGCGCCGACGGCCAGCGAGAACAGCAGCACGGTGCCGGTGTCCTTGAGCGTCTTCTTCGGCGTCGGCCAGACGATCTTCTTCAGTTCGCTTTTCATCTCGCGGAACCACTTGCCGCGATCCTTTTTCTTCTCTTCTGCCATATTCCTCTACAACCTTTCGCTTACTTGGTTTCGCTGTGTACGGTGTGTTTCCTGCAGAACGGGCAGTACTTGTTGAGCTCCAGCTTGTCCGGAGTGTTCTTCTTGTTCTTCATCGTGTTGTAGTTTCTCTGCTTGCATTCGTTGCAGCGAAGCGTGACCTTCACGCGCATGTGCGGCACCTCCTTATTATGATTGCCTCCCTGCTTGGATTGAAGGGTCGTTCCCGCACGCACGAAAAGCGAAAAATGCGCACAAAAAGAAAGCCCTTTCACAGGTAAGTGGTACTATACCACAAGCAGTCGGGAAAGGTCAAGCATTTTTTTCAGAAAAAAGCGGCTCATTTCGAGCCGCTTTCGTCCTCTTTTTGAAGGGTCTCCAACGCGCCGCAGGCGGCCTTCTGCTCCGCCTCTTTCTTGCTGTGCCCGACGCCGGTTCCGATCACGACGTCGTTGAGCGTCACGGAGATCGTGAAGGTCTTGTTGTGATCCGGGCCGCTCTCGTCCGCCAGACGGTAGCGCAGGATCCGTCCGGGCGTGCGCTGCACATACTCCTGCAGCACGGTCTTGTAGTCGCGGCGCTTCTCCGCGGCGCGCAGCTCGTGCGCGTCGTCCAGCAGCACGCGGTGGATCAGCGCGCTCGCCGCCTCGATGCCGCCGTCGAGATACACCGCGGCGATCACGGCCTCCGTCGCGTCCGCCAGGATCGAGGCGCGCTCCCGTCCGCCGCCGGCTTCCTCGCCGTGGCCGAGGCACAAATACCGCCCCAGGCCCAGCAGCAGCGCGACCTCGTGCAGGCTCTCCTCGCACACGAGCCGCGCGCGGATGCGCGTCAGCTCGCCCTCCGGCGCGTCCGGATGCCGCGCAAAGAGGAATTCCGCCGTCACGAAGCCGAGCACGCTGTCCCCCAGAAACTCCAGCCGCTCGTTGCTGACGGCCTCTTCGCCGCGGTGCTCGTTCGCGTACGAGCTGTGACGCAGCGCCTCGCGCAGCAGCGCGACGTTTTTGAATTGATATCCCAGCGCCTGTTCCAACGCTTCCATGAATGTGATCCTTTCCTGTATGGAACGACGCCCCGCCTGCGCGGGGCGCCGCTGCTTTATTCACTGATCTTTCCGCTCAAAAACCTCACGCAGTCGCCCACTGTCTTGAGCTGCGCCAGATCGTCCTCCTGGATCTGATCCAGTTCGAACTCTTCCTCCATCGCCATCACCAGCTCCACGAGGTCGACCGAGTCCGCGCCCAGATCGTCCATGAACGAGCTGTTCATCGTGATCTCGTCCGCGTCGATGGCGAACTGCTCTGCGATCATTGCCTGAATCTTGCTGAAAATCTCCTCCGGGGTCATATGCTCTCTCTCCTCCTAGACAGGATGTGGTGTACGCAAATGGTACACCCTCGCATATGCTGTGTCAATCCCCTTTTTTCAAAACTTAGAGGGACGCCGGCTCCCGCCGGTCGAGCCGCATTTTGTCGATGTCGCGGGCGATATCCTCCGCGATGCCGCTGCGCGCGACCTCGGCGGCCTGCCGCACCGCGTTGCAGAAGCCGGTCTCATTGGCGGAGCCGTGGGCCTTGATGACGGGCTTCGAGATGCCGAGCAGCGCCGTGCCGCCGACCTCGTTGGCGTCGAGCGACCGCTTGAACGCCCCCAGCTCGCCCTTGAGCAGCACAGCCGCGAGCTTCGTGCCGAGGCTCTTGAGCAGCATCCCCTTGAGCATGCCGCTCATCAGCTTGCCCGCGCCCTCGACGGTCTTGAGCATGACGTTGCCGGAGAAGCCGTCCGCGACGATGACGTCGCACTGACCCAGTATCGCCTCTTTCGCCTCCACATTGCCGGCAAAGTTCAGATCGCCGCGCGCATGCGCCTCCTGCAGCTTCTGATAGGTCTCGCGGCGCAGCGCGTCGCCCTTCTCCTCCTCCGCGCCGATGTTCAGCAGGCCCACGCGGGGCGTCTCCGTGCCGAGCACCTTCGAGGCGTAATAGCTGCCGAGGTAGGCGAACTGCAGCAGGTACTCCACCGTGCACTCCGCGTTCGCGCCGCAGTCGATCAGCACCGCGTGTCCCGTCGCCGTCGGAATAACGGGCGCGAGCGCAGCGCGGCGCAGGCCGCGCACGCGCTTGACGACGAGCGTCGCCCCGGCGAGCAGCGCGCCGGTACTGCCGGCGGACACGAAGCCGTCCACCTCCCCGTTTTTGAGCAGATTGAGCCCCACGGTCAGCGACGAATCGGGCTTCTGCTTGAAGGCCGTCGCCGGATCGTCGGACATCTCGACGACCTCGCTTGCGTTTTGGATCGCGACGCCCGCCGGCAGCTCTTTCTTTCCCGCCTCGCGCAGCGCGTCCCGGATCGCCGCCTCGCGGCCGACCAGCACGATCTCCACGTCCGGATTCTTCTCCCGCGCGAGCAGCGCGCCCTTGACGGGCGCCAGAGGCGCAAAATCGCCGCCCATCGCGTCGATGGCTATTTTCATATCTCGTACTCCGTTTCTCCGCCGCCGCGCAGGGCGCTAATTCTCTATGTCGCTCAGCGCTTCCCCTCGGATCGCATCGACGATCTCCAGCGAGCGCTTCGAAAGCTCCGCGTTCTTGTTGCGCTTGCCCTTGACGCGGTAGCCCAGCGGCGGGATGATGCCGAAATTGACGTTCATCGGCTGAAAGTCCGTCACGCTCCGGTCGCTCACATAGAGCGCCAGCGCGCCGACCGCCGTCTCCCGCGGCAGATCCAGCGGCTCCCTGCCCGCGAGCCGCCGCGCCAGCTCCAGCCCGGCCAGCAGGCCGGAGGCCGCCGACTCCACGTAGCCCTCCACGCCGGTCATCTGTCCGGCAAAGGCAATGCGCGGCTCGGCGACGAGCCGATAATAGCGGTCCAGCAGCCGCGGCGAATCCAGATAGGTATTGCGGTGCATGACGCCGTAGCGTACGAACTCCGCGTTTCGGAGGGCGGGGATCATCGAAAAGACCCGCTTCTGCTCCGGAAAGCGCAGGTGCGTCTGGAAGCCGACCAGATTGTAGACGCTGCCGTCGCGGTTGTCGCGGCGCAGCTGCACCACGGCGTAGGGCTCCCGCCCCGTCCTCGGGTCCTTGAGCCCCCGCGGCTTGAGCGGGCCGTAGCAGAGCGTCTCGCGCCCGCGGCGCGCCATGACCTCCACCGGCATGCAGCCCTCGAACACGTTCTTGTCCTCGAAGCCGTGCACCGGCGCTTCCTCCGCCGTCGTCAGCGCTTCCCAGAACGCCGCGTACTCTGCCTCGGTCATCGGGCAGTTTACATAATCCGCCGTCCCGCGGTCGTAGCGCGAGGCGAACCATGCGTTTTCCATATCGACGCTCTCGAAGGTCACCAGCGGCGCGGCGGCGTCAAAGAAGTGCAGCGTGTTTCCCATGTCGTCTCCGCCGCCGAGCTTCCGGACGATGGCGTCCGCCAGCGCGTCGCTGGTGAGCGGGCCGGAGGCGACGATCACCTCGCCCGACTCGGGCAGCTCCGTCACCTCGCCGTCAATGACGGTGATATTCGGATGGCTGCGCACACGCTCGGTCACGAGCCGCGCGAAGCCGTGGCGATCCACTGCCAGCGCGCCGCCGGCCTCGACCCGCGTCTCGTCCGCGCAGGCGAGGATGAGCGAGCCGAGCCGCCGCATCTCCTCCTTGAGCAGGCCCACCGCGTTTTCCAGCTGGTCGGAGCGCAGGGAGTTGGAGCAGCACAGCTCCGCAAAATCGTCGGTCACGTGCGCGCTCGTGCGCTTTTGCGGCTTCATCTCCCGCAGCGTCACGCGGACGCCGCGCCGCGCCAGCTGCCACGCCGCCTCGCTGCCGGCGAGGCCCGCGCCGATCACGGTTGCTTCCTTGCTCATTTCTCGTCGTTAAAGTCCTCGGCGCTGACGTCCACGGCCTTCTTGCGGGCTCCGGACACGGTCGCCGTTTTGGTCGTTGTCTTCTTGGCGGCGGTCTTCTTAGCGGCCGGCTTCTTGGCGGCGGTCGTCTTTTTCGCGTCCGCCGTCTTCTTAGCCGCCGTCTTCTTAGCCGCCGTCTTCTTAGCCGCCGTCTTCTTCTCCGTCTCTTCCTCGGCCTTCTTCTCCTCCGCCGCGGCCTTTTTGGTGTAGCCGCGCTTCTCCTCCGGCACGAACCGGCTGCAGGCGGGGTTGATGCAGTAGGGCCGCTTGAAGCCCTTGCCGGACTTCTTGAACATCGTCTGGCCGCACTCCGGGCAGTCGTCCTTGACCGGCACGTCGAAGGTCGTGAACTCGCAGGCCTTCTCCGGGTCGCGGCTGCCGCGGAACTCGCAGGCGTAATAGGTGTACTGCTTGTTCGTCCGCTTGCTGACGCCGGTGCGCTTCATAAGGCGTCCGCCGCACTTCGGGCAGCGGCCCGGCATTTCGATGACCAGCGGCTTGGTGAACGTGCACTCCGGATAGCCCGGGCAGGCGAGGAAGCGCCCGAAGCGGCCGGACTTGACCACCATGTTGCGTCCGCAGACGTCGCACTTCTCCTCCGTGACCTCGTCCGGCACCTTGAGGTGCACGCCCTCCAGATCCTTTTCCGCTTTGGCAAGGTCGTCCGAGAAATCGCCGTAAAAGTCGCGCAGGACCTGCTTCCAGGGCGTCTTGCCCTCCTCGACGGCGTCCAGCGTCTCCTCCATGCGCGCGGTAAATTTGGTGTCCACGATGTCGGTGAACTTCTGCTCCATCAACTCCGTCACCACCGTGCCGAGCGGCGTCGGGCGGAGATACTTGCCCTCCTTGACGACGTACTCGCGGTCGAGGATGGTGGACACCGTCGGCGCGTAGGTGGAGGGGCGGCCGATGCCGTTCTGCTCCATGGCGCGGATCAGCGTCGCGTCCGTGTAGCGCACGGGCGGCTGCGTGAAGTGCTGCTCGGGCGTGAAGCTCTCCAGCGTGACGGCCTGGCCCTCGCTCAGCTCCGGCAGCTTCGTGGTCTTCTCCTCGCGCTCGTCGTCCCGGGACTCCTCGTAGAGCGCCGTGTAGCCGGCAAACTTGAGGTCGCTGGCGCTGGCGCGGAACTCGTGTCCGCTCGCCTCGATCTCGACGCTGACGCTGTCATAGACGGCGTTCGCCATCTGGCAGGCAAGGAAGCGGCTCCAGATGAGCCGGTAGAGGCGGTACTGCTCGCCGGTCAGATCGCCCTTGACGCGCTCCGGCGTCAGCTCGACGCTGGACGGGCGGATGGCTTCGTGCGCGTCCTGCGCGCCGGCCTTGGCGCGGAAGCGCCGCGTCGTATCGGGATAGTAATCCTTCCCGTAGCGCGCGATGATGAAGGACTTCGCGTCGGCGAGGGCCTCCTCGGAGATGCGCAGAGAGTCGGTACGCATGTAGGTGATGAGACCCACGGTGCCCTCGCCCGCGATATCGACGCCCTCATAGAGCTGCTGCGCGATCGCCATCGTGCGGCGCGGCGTCATGTTCAGCTTGCGCGACGCCTCCTGCTGAAGCGTCGAGGTCGTGAACGGCGGCGAGGGGGAGCGCTGCTTGTCCGCGCGCTTGATGGACTTGACCGTGAACACGCCGTTTTTGGTCTCCTCCATGATCTCCGCCACCGCCCGCTCGGAGGTCGGCTCGATCTTCTTGCCGTTCTTGCCGTGGTAGTGCGCGGTGAAGGGCTTGCTCCTCGGCTTGTCGCGCAGCGACGCCTCCAGCGTCCAGAACTCCTCGGGCCGGAAGCCCTCGATCTCCCGCTCGCGCTCGACGACCATGCGCATCGCCACCGACTGCACGCGGCCCGCGGACAGCCCGCGGCGCACCTTTTTCCACAGCAGCGGCGAGAGCTGGTAGCCCACGATGCGGTCGAGGATGCGGCGCGCCTGCTGCGCGTCCACCAGATCCTGGTCGATGGCGCGGGGCGCCCGGATGCTCTCGCTCACGACGCGCTTGGTGATCTCGTTGAACGTGACGCGCTGCGCCTTCTTGTCGTCGAGATCCAGCAGCGTCTTGAGGTGCCACGAGATCGCTTCGCCCTCGCGGTCCGGGTCGGTCGCGAGATAGACGACGTCGCTTTCCTTCGCGGCGGTCTTGAGCTCCTTGATGAGCGCTTCCTTGCCCTTGATGGGCTTGTAGTCCGGCTCGAAATCGTTCTCGATGTCCACGCCGAGCCGGCTCTTCGGCAGGTCGCGCAGGTGGCCCATGCTGGCCGTGACCGTGTAGCCCTTGCCGAGATATTTTCCGATGGTCTTTGCCTTCGCCGGGGATTCGACGATGACCAGATTCTTCTTTGCCATATCGGTTAGTCCTCCAATAGTTCTGCGTTCAGAGAAAATCGCTTGCCGCCGCTCTGGGCGACGTGTCCGTCCAGCTCCAGCACCGTCAGCGCGGAGAGCACGCGCCGCGTCGGCAGCTCCACCGTCTCGATGAGGTCGTCGACCTGCATCTCGCCGCCCTTGAGCGCCTTGACGATGCGCACCTGATCGTCCGTCAGCTCCGTGCTGAGTGCGCGCACGTCCAGCGTCGGGCGCGTCTCCGGCGCGCTCGCGGGCTCGGACGGCTTTGTCTGCTCCTGCCGCGCCTGATAGCCGAGCGTCGTCTTCGGCAGCTCGACGCGCCCGCAGCGCAGTTTATGCGGAAACCGCGCCTCGTACTCCCACAGGACGTCGGAGCCGTCGGCGGCCAGCGCCGCCTCGCCGTTCGCGATGAGCCGGTTGCAGCCGCGGCTCGCCGGCGCGTCGATCGGGCCGGGCACGGCGAACACGTCGCGTCCCTGCTCCAGAGCGGTGCGCGCGGTGATCAGCGCGCCGCTGCGCTCCGGCGCCTCGACGACCACGGTCGCAAGGCACAGTCCGCTGATGATGCGGTTGCGCACCGGGAAATGTCCGCCCGCCGCGTTCGTTCCCGGCGGGTACTCGGAAATCAGCGCGCCGGTCGCTTCAATGTCGCGGAACAAGCTCTCGTTCTCCGCCGGGTAGACGACGTCCGGCCCGCAGCCGAGCACCGCCACCGTTCTGCCGCCCGCGCGGAGCGCGCCCCGATGCGCGGCGGAGTCGATGCCCCGCGCGCCGCCGGAGACGACCAGCGCCCCCTGCTTCGCAACGGAAAAAGCCAGCTTTTCGGCGGAGGCGACGCCGTAAGGCGTCGCGCCGCGGGTGCCCACCATGGCGACGGCGGCCTCCTCGTCGATGACGGGAAGCCGTCCGCGCACGTACAGCAGACACGGCGGCTCAAAGATGTTTCGCAGCCGCACGGGGTAGTCGGCGTCCTGCATGGTGAGCACGCGCAGACCCAGACGCTCGCACGCGCCGAGGATGCGGTCCGCCTCCTCCGTCGACTTGTCGGCAAGAGGCAGCGCCAGCTTGCGCGTCATGCCGGAGACGAGCAGGTACTCCTCCGCGTCCGCGTAGTAGACGTTCTCCGGCGTGCCGAAATGCTCCAGCAGCCGGTGCTTCGCGCGGGTCGTCAGCCCCTTGCGCTCGCTCAGCCATATCCAGTATTTGAGAGGCGCCATGTATCTTACCTCCCCCGGTACATTTCCCAAAGCACGATCGACGCGGCGATGGCGGCGTTGAGCGATTCGCAGCGCTCGCTCATCGGAATGCGCAGCGTTTGCCCGCACAGAGCCAGCACCTCGCCGCTCAGGCCGCGGCCCTCGCTGCCGATCGCCACGGCGGCGCGGTGAAGCTCCGCCGCCTCCAGCGATACGGTGTCCCCGCGCAGCGCGGCGCCATAGAGCGGAAGCTCGCTTGCGCGCAGCGCGGCGGCAAGCTCGTCCGTCGTGCAGCTCCACGCCTTCCGACGAAAGATCGCGCCCATGGTCGAGCGCACGGTCTTGGGATTGTAGAGATCGGCGCAGGCATTGACCAGAATCACGCCGTCGCAGTCGAAGGCGTCCGCCGAGCGCAGGATCGTGCCGACGTTGCCGGGATCCTGTACGCCGTCAAGCACGAGATAGCGCGTCCCGTCCAGCCGCTCCGGCAGCGACTCGCGCGCGAAGCGCACCGTGAAGAGCGCGCCCTGCGGCGTCTCCGCAGGGCTGACGGAGCGCATGAGCTCCGCGCTCACGCGCACGACGCGCACGCCCTCCGGCAGCTCGGGACACTCGATCCCGTCGGACAAAACGATCGTCCGGAGCGGCGCGCCGCGGCGAAGCGCCTCCGTGAGCAGCTTGACGCCGTCGCAGAGGAACTCGCCGCTCTCCTCCCGATACGCGCGGGAGGCGGCGAGTTTTCGCAGGTGCGTCAGATATGGGTTGTGTCGGCCTGTGATCGTCTCGGCGGTCAATGCGTTTTGCCCCTTCCTACATATTAAACAAAGAGACAATAGCACAAGAGCTTTTCAAATGCAAGAAAAAAATCGGCGGCGGGTCTTTCGACCCGTCGCCGACCGAACGCAGCTCAGACAGGAATCATGTTGAGCGCCAGCGTCAGCACGATGAACACCGCGCCGACCCACTTCGTCGCGCGCGCAAGCTTCGCGTCGAAGGTCTTGGCCTTGTTCTTGGCCATGAAGCTCTCCGCAACGCCGCCGATCGCGCCGGACAGACCCGCGGACTTGCCGGACTGGAACAGCACGACGCCGATGAGGAACAGGCCGCAGAGAACCTGCAGGATCACAACTGCCATATATACGCCAGACATAGTCGAATACCTCCGTCAAATTCAATCGCGAAGCGTAGTGTATCACAAGCTGTTCCCGCTTGTCAAGCCTTAGTTTTCGGAAGCGCCGTCCGCGCTTTCCTCCCCGCCGCGCAGCGCGGCGATCTTCGCCTGCGACTGCCGGATCGCGCCGATGACGTCCGCCACCGCCTCCGGCGCGTTGTCGCCGCAGTGTGCGGCGTACCACTCGCCGAGCGCCTGAAAGTTCCGCGCGAGGGCGCGGCGCTCGCTCATCAGCGCGGCCTTCTCGCCGGCGTACTCCCGGAACGCCTCCGCCTTTTCGCCCGCGATCTCCCGCAGTGCGCTGACCCGATCGCCGGTCGATTCCAGCAGGGGGCCCGCCTTCTCTCCCGCGGCCGCCGCGGCCTCCTGTGCCTTTTCCGCCGCCGTATATACGGCGTTCTGCGCCATGCGCTTGAGCTCTTCCATATTCGGCATTGTCCGTATCCTCCTTATTATTTTTCGATCCAGCCCTGCGCGCAGATGACCGCGCGCTTCCAGCCGCGATACAGCTCTTCGCACTCATACTGTGCGCGCTCGGGCCGGAAGACCCGCGCGCTCACGCGCGCCGCACGCACCTCGTCCAGATCCTTCCAGACGCCCGCGGCCAGCCCCGCCAGCGCCGCCGCGCCGAAGGCCGTCGTCTCCACCATGGCGGGGCGGTCCACCGGGATCCGCAGGAGATCCGCCTGAAACTGCATCATGAGGTTGCTGACGCTGGCGCCGCCGTCGACGCGCAGCACCGAGATCTCGCAGCCCGCGTCCTGCCGCATCGCCGCCATCAGATCCGTCACCTGATAGGCGATGGATTCCAGCACCGCGCGGGCAAAGTGCTCCCGCGACGTGCCGCGCGTCATGCCCACGACGCAGCCGCGCGCGTACATGTCCCAGTACGGCGCGCCGAGCCCCGTGAACGCCGGCACCAGATAGACCCCGCCGGTGTCCGGCACCGTCTCGGCGAGCCGGTCGCACTCCGGCGCGCTCTCGATGAGGTGCATCTCGTCTCGCAGCCACTGGATCGCGCTGCCCGCGTTGAACACGCTGCCCTCGAGCGCGTAGGTCGTTTGTCCCCCGACGTTCCACGCAACGCTCGTCACGAGCCCCGCGCGCGAGCGCACCGGCTCGCTTCCGACGTTCATCAGCGTGAAGCAGCCCGTGCCGTAGGTATTCTTCGCCTGCCCCTTTTCAAAGCAGCCCTGTCCGAACAGCGCCGACTGCTGATCGCCCGCCGCGCCGCACACCGGCACGCCCGCCAGATCCTCCAGCCCCTCGACGCCCGGCGCCACAACGCCGTAGACCTGCGAGTTGCCCACCGGCGTCGGCAGCATGCACATCGGGATGTTCAAAAGTTTACATAATTCTTCATCCCACTGCATCGTGTGGATGTTGAAGAGCATCGTGCGGGAGGCGTTGGAGTAGTCGGTCACGTGGGCCTTGCCGCCGGTCAGCTTCCAGATGAGCCAGCTTTCCACCGTGCCGAAGAGCAGCTCGCCGCGCTCGGCGCGCTCCCGCGCGCCGGAAACGTTGTCCAGCAGCCACTTGAGCTTCGTGCCGGAGAAGTAGGCGTCAATCAGAAGCCCCGTTTTCTCCGCGATGCGCTCGTTCACGCCGGGGTGCTCGCGCACCAGCGCATCGCAGATGTCCGCCGTGCGGCGGCACTGCCAGACGATAGCGTTGTAGACGGGCTTCCCTGTCGCCTTTTCCCAGACGATGGTGGTCTCGCGCTGGTTGGTGATGCCGATGCCGGCGATCTCGTCGGCGAGGCCGGACTCGCGCAGCGCCTGCGCCGCCACCATACGCTGCGTGCCCCAGATCTCCAGCGGGTCGTGCTCGACCCAGCCGGGCATCGGATAGATCTGCGTGAAATCGCGCTGCGCCTTGGCCGCGATCCGTCCCTCGCGGTCAAAGATGATCGCGCGCGAGCTGGTCGTACCCTGGTCCAGCGCCAGAATGTAATTTTTCATCGCATTGCCCCCTGTTCTTTTTTGAGAAGCTGTGCTAGAATCATTGTAAATGATTATAACATAAGGAGGTTCGTTTTACCATGGCAAATCGGAAAGAATTTACATTTCTCTCCTCCGACGGGAAAACGCCGATCCACGCCATCGAATGGTCGCCCGAGGGCGCGCCGACCGGCGTGTACCAGATCGCGCACGGCGTTTCGGAGTACGCGCTGCGCTATGAGCCGTTCGCGGAGTTTCTGACCGGCAAGGGCTTTGTCGTGGTCGCAAACGACCACATCGGCCACGGGCAGAGCGTCGCGGAGGGCGCGGCGCCGCTCTACTTCGGCGAAGAGAACGGCTGGATGAACGTCACGGACGACATGAAGCAGCTGCGGGACATGACGCACGAGAAGTATCCCGATCTCCCGTACTTCCTCATGGGGCACTCCATGGGCTCGTTCCTGACGCGCACCTACCTCATCCGCTATCCCGGCACGGTGCGCGCCGCGATCATCATGGGCACGGGCCAGCAGCCCGGCTATATGGTCGCGGGCGGCCGGCTGGCGGCGAAGGTCGTCGGGCGCAGGACCGGCTTTGACAAGTTCAACGCGACCGTCAACAACCTCGCCTTCGGCGCGTACAACAAGCCCTTCGGGCAGACGCGCACGGACCTGGACTGGCTCAGCGCAAGCGAGGAGAACGTGGACCGCTACATCGCCGACAAGCTCTGCGGCGGCGGCGCGACGACAGGACTGTTTCATGACATGCTCGGCGGCATCGGCTTTATCACCAGAGCCTCCAACCTCGCCAAGATGGACATGTCCACGCCCATTTTGTTCATCTCCGGCGAGATGGACCCCGTCGGAGACCTCGGCAAGGGGACGCGGAAGGCATATGAAAGCTTCCGCAGGGCGGGCGTACAGGACGTCGAGCTCAAGCTCTATCCCGGGCTGCGGCACGAGATCCTGAACGAGAAGGAAAACGATCAGGTCTACGCCGATATCTGGGCGTGGGTCGAGAAGCACATGTGAGGGCGCGCGATGGCGGATACTTGGGAAGCTTTGGAGCAGGCGTGCAAAAGCTGCCGCGAATGCTCCCTGTGCGAGACGCGCACAAACGTGGTCTTCGGCGTAGGCAGCCGGAACGCCGAGGTGTTGTTCATCGGCGAAGGCCCCGGCGCCAATGAGGACGCGCAGGGCGAGCCCTTTGTCGGCCGCGCCGGCAAGCTGCTCGACGACATGCTCGCGATCATCGGCCTCAAGCGCGAGGACGTGTACATCGCGAACATCGTCAAGTGCCGCCCGCCGGAGAACCGCGACCCGCTGGGCGTGGAGCAGGACGCCTGCATCGGCTATCTTCGGCGGCAGGTGGCGCTGCTGCGCCCGAAGATCATCGTCTGCCTCGGGCGCATCGCGGCGATGAAGCTCATCCGCGAGGACTTCAAGATCTCGCGCGAGCACGGGCAGTGGTTCGAAAAGGCCGGCGTGCAGATGATGGCGGTCTACCACCCGGCGGCGCTGCTGCGCGACCCGCGGCGGCGGCCCGAGGCCTTCGACGACTTCAAGGCGCTCCAAGCGAAGATCCGGGAGCTGTGCGACCATACGGAGACGGATGGGTAAAATAAATCGGGAAGCTTTCGCTTCCCGATTTTCTTATCCGCGCTTTCCTTATACCCGTTTCCACTTCGCGCCGTTCGGGATGTCCGTCAGCTCGACGCCCTGCGCCTTGAGCGCGTCGCGGATGCGGTCGGCCTCGGCGAAGTTCTTCGCCTTCTTTGCCTCGGCGCGCTGACGGATCAGCGCATCGATTGCTTCGTCCGGCGCGCCGTCCTCGGCGATGACCGCGAACTCGGCGCTCTGCGCCGCCGCGGCCTTGGCGTTCTTTTCACGCAGCGCGTCCGCCTTTTTGAGCAGGTCGAGGCTCAGCACGCCGTCGATATCCGCGAGCATGGCGCGCTTGGTGGCGTCGTTGGTCTGCGCCTTGAGGATGTCATAGAGCACCGTCACGCCGTTGGGCGTGCCCAGGTCGTTGTCCATCTGCGCAATGAACTTCTCGTGATACTCGGCCTTTACCGCCTCGTCCACCGCGCCGTCGTCCGGCTTCAGCTCCGCGATGCGCGCGATCAGCTTTTCGAACGCCGTCTGCGCGTTGTCGAGGTTCTTCCATGTGAACACGAGGTTTTTGCGGTAGTGGCTCTGCAGGCAGAAGAAGCGGTACGCGATGGGATCGTAGCCCTTCTCTTCGAGCAGCGAGACCGTCAAAAACTCGCCCTTGGACTTGGACATCTTGCCGTCCATCGTGTTGAGGTGCGCGACGTGCACCCAGTACTTCGTCCACTTGTGGCCGAGGTAGCTCTCGCTCTGCGCGATCTCGTTGGTGTGGTGCGGGAAGGCGTTATCCACGCCGCCGCAGTGGATGTCAAGGTTCTCGCCGAGGTGCTTCATCGAGATGCAGGAGCACTCGATGTGCCACCCCGGGTAGCCCACGCCCCACGGGGAGTCCCATTTGAGCGCCTGATCCTCGAACTTGGACTTGGTAAACCACAGCACGAAGTCGTTCTTGTTGCGCTTGTTCGTGTCCTCCTCCACGCCCTCGCGGACGCCGACGGCGAGATCCTCCTCGTTGTGGTCGTTGAAGACGTAGTAATGCTCCAGCTTGCTGGTGTCGAAGTACACGTTGCCGCCCGCGAGATAGGCGAAACCGTCGTCAATGAGCTTGGTGATGATCTTAATGTACTCGTCGATGCAGTTGGTCGCGGGCTCCACCACGTCGGGGCGCTTGATGTTGAGCTTTTTGCAGTCGTCGAAAAACGCGTCGGTATAGTACTGCGCGATCTCCATGACGCTCTTGTGCTCGCGCTTCGCGCCCTTGAGCATCTTGTCCTCGCCGGTGTCGGCGTCGCTGGAGAGATGCCCCACGTCGGTGATGTTCATGACGCGCTTGACGTTGTAGCCGAGGAAACGCAGATACTTCTCCAGCACGTCCTCCATAATGTAGCTGCGCAGGTTGCCGATGTGCGCGTAGTGGTAAACCGTCGGGCCGCAGGTATACATCTTGACGAGCTTGGGATCGACGGGGACGAATTCCTCTTTCCGATGGCTGGCTGAGTTATAGATATACATGATAAAGCTCCTTATACCGCAACGCGAAGCGCATTGAGTTCTTTTTGGTTCCTTTTTCTCCGAAAGAAAAAGGAACTCATTTAGCGTTTTTGAACACGTCGCGGTTCTTGATGAAATACTCGACGCCGGAATAGAGCGTCGTGGCGACGATGACCACGTTGCTGATCAGCGCAACGAAGTCCGGCGCCGAGTCCCCCGGCCCCGGCGCGCCGATGAGCAGCATCAGGCACAGGCACACCATGGTCGCGGCGGTCTTGACCTTGCCCGACCACGCCGCGGCGATCACGCGCCCCTGCTCCACCGCGACCAGACGCATACCGGACACCGCGAACTCGCGCAGCAGCGCCACCGCCAGCACCCAGCCGGGCATGCGTCCCTCTTCGACGAACCAGCACATCGCCGCCATGACCAGCACCTTGTCCGCCAGCGGGTCCATGAACTTGCCGAAGTTGGTGATCTGGTTGTAGTGCCGCGCGATGTAGCCGTCCAGCGTATCCGTCAGACTCGCGACGACGAACACCCCCAGCGCCACGTAGCGCGAGCCGGGGAACCCCGCGTAGAGCACGCCCAAAAACACCGGGATCAGCGCCATGCGCAAAAGCGTCAGCTTGTTTGCAGTTGTCATATTATGTCAACCTCCCGTTTTCATGTGCTTCAAAAAAGTCTCGCAGAGTAAATGATACTGCTTCCCCCGTGAGCTCGCCGTCCATCGTGCCGGTGATGCGGACCTGTACGAACTCGCCGGCTTGCAGGTCGCGCTCCGAGGAGAAGTAGATCTTGCCGTCAATGTCGATGGACTCAGCATAGCTGCGCCCGACGTAGCCCATGGACGCGGCGTCGAAGCCCTCGCACAGCACCTCGACCGTCTCGCCGAGCAGGGACTCGTTGTATTCGTCCATGATGCGGCTCTGCACGTCCACGAGCAGCTCCGCGCGGCGCGCGGCCTCCTCGGCGTCGACGCGCTCCATCTTCGCCGCCGGCGTGCCGTCCTCCGGAGAATACGGGAACACGCCCGCGCGCTCGATCTTCACCGCCCGCAGGAAGTCGCACAGTTCTTCGAACTCCGCCTCTCCCTCGCCGGGCAGACCCGTGATGATGCTCGTGCGCAGCACCAGCCCCGGGATGCGCTCGCGCAGCTTTCGGAACAGCGCGAGCAGATACTCCTTGTCCCCGCGGCGGTTCATCGCGCGCAGGATCCTGTCGTTGCAGTGCTGGATGGGGATGTCAAGATACTTGAGCACCTTCGGCTCCTGCGCGATCGCGTCGATCAGCTCGTCGTCAAACTCGTCGGGGTACAGATAGTGCAGCCGCACCCAGTGGAAATCAAGTTTACATAACTCATGTATCAGCTCCGGCAGACGACGCTTGCCGTAGTTGTCGGCGCCGTAGCGCGTGATGTCCTGCGCAATGACGATGATCTCCCGCACGCCCGCGTCCGAGAGCTTTTTCGCTTCGGCGAGAACGTTCTCCCACTTCCGGCTGCGGTACTTGCCGCGGAGCGACGGGATCACGCAGAACGCGCAGTGGTTGTCGCAGCCCTCCGCAATGCGGAGATACGCCGTATACGGCGGCGTGATGACGACGCGGTCCAGCTCCTCCACGGGGGCGTGGATGCTGCCGAAGCGGCGCGGCTTTTCGTCCTTCAGCACGTCCTCGACGGCGCTGACGATCTCGCCGTAGCTGCCGGTGCCGAGCAGGCCGTCCACCTCGGGCATGGACTCGGTGATCTCTTCCTTGTAGCGCTGCGCGAGACAGCCGGTGACGAGGAGCTTTTTGAGCTGCCCGCGTTTTTTCAGCTCGCCCATGGCGAGGATGTTGTCAATGGCCTCCTCCTTGGCGGAGTCGATAAAGCCGCAGGTGTTGACGACCGCCACGTCCGCGCCCTCGGGCGCGGATGCGAGCGTCATGCCCGCGTCGCGGCACAGCGCCATCATCTGCTCGGTGTTGACCAGATTCTTGGCGCAGCCGAGGGAGATAAATGCGACCTTCGTTTGTTTGCTCATGCTTCCTCCTCCGGGAGCGCCGCGCCCAGCTCCGACAGCGCCGCCTTGACGTCCTGCCAGGCAAAGCCCCGGCGCAGCAGCAGGTCGGAGAGCTTTTTGCGCGCTTTTTCGTCGAGCGGCCCGCTTTTGGTTTTGGCCGCGATCACGCGCGCGATGGTCTCCGACGGCTCCGGCGCGGTCTCCAGCGCCGCATCCCACCATTCCCGCGGTACGCCGCGGCGGTGCAGCTCGTCGCGCAGCTTCGCCGCGCCGTAGCCGTTCGCGCTGTAGTGCCGCACGATCGTCTTGGCGTAGGCGAGGTCGTCCAGCGCGCCGATCTCCTCCAGCCAGTCGGCCGCAGCCGCGGCGTCGCCGTCCTCCGCGCCCTTGTCGCGCAGCTTCTTTTGCAGCTCCTTTTTGCTCAGCGGGCGCGCCGAGATCATGTTGACCGCCCGCAGGCGCGTCTCGCTGCGCGCGGCGCGCTTTTGTAATTCTATCACAGTATCGGGGCTGATGTCCAGCCCCGTATACAAGTCGAAATGCAGAAGCTCGTCCTCGGTGATCCGGAGGAGGTCTCCCCCCTCCAGATGCACCAGGACGCGCCCCTGCTTATGCTTCGACGGTTCGATCTTTTCGATCCGCATTATCCCTCAAAATCATCCGCCGAGACGTCCACCGCGCGGCCCGCCGCCTTCGCGGCGATGCGCTGCTGACCGGTCATCAGCTTGTCAAAGTTGGCGCGGATGTCCGCCTCCAGCTTGTCGGCGACCTCGGGGTTGTCCTTGAGGTACTGCTTCGCGGCGTCGCGCCCCTGCCCGATGCGGGTCTCTCCCATGGCGTACCACGAGCCGCTCTTCTGCACAAAGTCCAGCTTGACGCCGAGGTCCACCAGCTCGCCGAGCAGCGAGATGCCCTCGCCGTACATGATGTCGAACTCCGCCTCGCGGAACGGCGGCGCCATCTTGTTCTTGACGACCTTGGCGCGGGTGCGGTTGCCGATCATCTCCTGCCCGTTTTTGAGCGTCTCGATGCGGCGCACGTCGATGCGCACGGAGGCGTAGAACTTGAGCGCGCGGCCGCCGGTGGTGACCTCGGGATTGCCGTACATCACGCCGACCTTCTCGCGCAGCTGGTTGATGAAGATGACGATGGTGTTGGTCTTGTTGATCGCGCCGGTGAGCTTGCGCAGTGCCTGCGACATAAGGCGGGCGTGCAGGCCGACGAAGCTGTCGCCCATCTCGCCCTCGATCTCTGCCCGCGGCACCAGCGCCGCGACCGAGTCCACCACGATCACGTCGATCGCGCCGGAGCGCACCAGCGCCTCGGTGATCTCGAGCGCCTGCTCGCCGGTGTCCGGCTGGGAGATGAGCATGTCCTCGATGTTGACGCCGAGCGCCCGGGCATAGGTGACGTCGAGCGCGTGCTCGGCGTCGATGAACGCGACCTCGCCGCCCTGCTTCTGCGCCTGCGCCAGCACGTGCAGCGCCAGCGTCGTCTTACCGGACGACTCGGGGCCGTAGATCTCGATGATGCGCCCGCGCGGCAGTCCGCCGACGCCCAGCGCCAGATCCAGCGCCAGCGAGCCGGTGGAGATCGCCTCCACGTTCACCGCCGCGGTGCCGTCGCCGTAGCGCATGATCGAGCCCTTGCCGTAGGTGCGCTCGATCTGCTGCATCGCGGTCTCCAGCGCCCGCTTCTTGTCGCTCAGGGGAGCCGCAGCCGCGGCGGCCTTGCTCGCGTTCTTCTCTGCCATATGTCGTATCCTCCGTATGTATTATGTTAACTAATCTGTTCTCTTTTTTGTATTCCGGAAACGAGGCGCGCACCTTTTGCCGCACCGCCGTCCGCGCTCCGTCGCAAGGTGCGCTTCGCTACACCTCGTCCCACAGCGTGCCGTAGACCACCCGCGGGATATCGTTCAGATCCTTGATGATCTGCACGTCGCCGAAGCCGTTTGTGCGCATGAGCCGCAGCACGGCGTCCGCCTGCCCGACGCCGACCTCGAAGAGCAGCTTGCCGCAGGGCCGCAGCGCGTCGCGCCACTGCGTGCAGATCGCGCGGTAGAAGTCCAGTCCGTCCGCGCCGCCGTCCAGCGCAAGGCGCGGCTCATGGTCGCGCACGGAAGGGTCCAGCGTTTCGACGTCCGCACTGGGAATGTAAGGCGGATTGCTGACGATGAGATCGAATTCACCCAGCTGGCGCGAGGGCTTTTCCCTCGCGTCGATGCGCACCGCGCTGACGCGGGCGCTCAGATCGTTGCGGCGAATGTTCTGGCGGCAGACCTTGATTGCCTCCTCGTCGTATTCGCCCAGCGTCACCCGCGCGAGCGGCACGTGGGCCGCGACGGCAAGGCCGATGCAGCCGCTGCCGGCGCAGAGATCGAGCACGCGCGGCTCATCATAGCCCTGCGCCGCCTCGATGGCGCGTTCCGCCAGCACCTCGGTATCGGGCCGCGGGATGAGCACCGCGCGCGAGATATCCAGCGGCAGGCCGTAGAACTCCCATTCGCCGATGAGGTACGCCACCGGTTCGCCGGCAAGGTGCCGCGCCGCGAGCTCCTCCGCCGCGCGCTCGACCTCGGGCGGAACGTAGAGGCGGCTGTCGCGCACGAACTCCTCGTTCGTCTTGCCGGCCGCGCAGCAGATCAGCTCCCGCGCCGCGCGGGTGGGATCGAACACGCCCGCGCCCTTGAAGCGCTGGCGCAGGTCGAGATAGAGGTTGTTATAGGTTGTTGCCACGATCGTACACCGTCCCGTCGTTCTTCCGGCGCATCCGCCGAAGGATCGTCTACCACGCGTCCTTGCCCTTCTCGGCGGGGATGACCAGCTCGATCGCCCGGATGGCGACCTCCAGCATGCTGTCGTCCGGCTCGTTGGTCGTGAAATTCTGGAGCCACAGGCCCGGCTTGGAAAGGAAGCGCGTCACGGGCGTATCGTGCCCGCCGACGTAGCGGTTGAATTCGTAGGCGCAGCCGACGATGGGGATGAGCAGCAGCAGGTGCATGCCGAAGCGCACCCAGAGATTCCGCCACTCGATGAAGCTGAACACAACGCTCGAAATGATGACCGAGATGACGATGACGACAAACAGGAAGCTGGTGCCGCAGCGCGGATGAAAGCGCTTCTGCATGCGGCAGTTCTCCACCGTCAGCGGCAGCCCCGCCTCATAGCAGAAGATGGTCTTATGCTCCGCGCCGTGGTACTGGAACACGCGCTGGATGTCCTTCTGCTGCGACACCAGCAGCATATACGCGAAGAAGATGACCAGCTTGATGGCCGATTCGACGACGTTGTGCACCGCCGCGCTCTTGATGTACGGGTCGATGAAGCCCGCCAGGAACGTCGGCAGCAGGAAGAAAAGCCCGATGGTCATGCCCAGCGACAGGATCACCGCAAACACGGTGATGAGCTTCTGCGCCTTCTCGTCGCTGAAGTGCTTCTCGAGCCACAGATCGAACTTCGACGGCTGGACCAGCTCGTCCTCGGGAAAGTAGTCCGCCGAGAACATCAGCGCCTTGACCCCGCGCACCATCGAATCGATAAACGTCACCGCGCCGCGGATGATCGGCAGGCCGAGGACCGGATATCTGTCCCGCGTCAGCGTGATTTCCTCCTCCTTGATCACCAGCCCCTCCGGCGAACGCACGACGATCGCCTGCTTGCCGGGGCCGCGCATCAAAATGCCCTCGATCAGCGCCTGTCCGCCGATGCTGGTGCGGAACTTCGGCGTGCAGCTTTTTTCTTCTGCCATAGGTATTGACTCCTTACGTTTCTATATCCTAACACAGGATTTCATAAATTGCAACAGTTGTTCGAGAATTTTTTACAGCTCGCTTTCGCCGGTCAGGCCGGCGGGGATCGCGATCGTCACCACCGCGCCGCTCGCGCCGTCATCGGCGTTGGCGACGTCGAAAACGCCGCCGTGGAGCTTCACGATCTCGTCGCAGACGGCGAGGCCGATGCCGCTGCCGCGGGCCTTGGACGAGCCCTTGTAGAACTTCTGCTTGACAAAGGGCAGCTCCTCCGGCGGGATGCCGGGGCCGTAGTCGCGCACGCGGACGACGATGCTCCCGTTCTCCAGCGCCGCCGAGACGTCGATGCGCTTGCCGGCGCCGCCGTGCTTGCTGGCGTTGTCCAGCACGTTGGAGAAGACCTGCTTCATCCGCTCGCCGTCCGCCGCGACGGTGGGGAAATCCTCGTCGGCGGGGGTGTAGGACACCTCGATGCCCTCCTGCCGGAACAGCTCGCGGTAGGTGAAGATCGTGTCCTCCAGCTCGGAGACCAGGTCGACGGTGTCCACGCGGAGCGTGAAACGCCCGTCCTGTATCTTGGTGAAGTCCAGCAGCTCCTCCACCATGCCCGTGAGGCGGCGGGACTCCTTTTTGATGATGCCCAGTCCGCGGCGCGTCTGCTCGGGATTGCCCGTCGGATCAGCCTCCAGCGTCTCCGCCCAGCCGTTGATGGCGGTGAGCGGCGTACGCAGCTCATGGGAGACCGAGGAGACGAACTCCTGCTGGATCTGCTCGGCCTGCGAGATCTTGAGCGACATGTCGTTGATGTTGTCCACCAGCTCGCCCAGCTCGTCCTGATAGTGGTTGTCGATGCGGATGCCATAGCTGCCGCCGGAGATGCGGCGCGCCGCGTCGGACACGACGGCCACCGGCTCGACGACGTTGTTGATGAAAATGGCGTTCGAGAGCACGATCAGCACCAGCACGACGACGGCCAGCGCCGCCGCCAGCAGGAAGCTCACGAAGATCTGACGCTCCACCGCGCGCAGGCTCGTCACATAGCGCAGCACGCCGACGGTGCGCGCGCCGAAGCGCAGCGGGTAGGACACCGAGAGGATGTTCTCGTCCGTCTGCGGGTCCCTGCCCTGGAAAAACTGCATGCCGCCGCCCTCCACCGCCTGCGCGATGTCGCTCGTGCCGGGGGACGTGCCGGCGGTCAGGCCGTAGGACGAAACCTGCACGCGCCCGTTCGTGTTGATGAACTGAAGCTCCAGCACGTCCTTTTCCTCGAAGGTCTCCACCGAATATGACGCCAGACGGTAGTACTCGCTGTAGCTGCGCACGCCGTAGCCGGTAAACGCGTCCGCCGCGACGCGGGCGCGCGCCTCCAGCCCCGCGCGCATGCTGCTGTAGTAATACTGCGCGGAGGCGACGGTGAACACCGCCACCGCCATCATCACCAGCAGCGCCACCGGCAGCACCGCGCTCACCAGCCAGCGCTGGCGCAGGCCGCGGATGCGGAGCGTATTTCGTATTCCCTTTCCAAAGCTCACTCGATGTTCCACTTATATCCGCAGCCCCACACTGTCAGGATGTATTTCGGCTCCTGCGCGTCGTCCTCCAGCTTGATGCGGAGCCGGCGCACGTTCACGTCCACGATCTTCGGCTCGCCGAAGTAGCCGTGACCCCAGACCCGATCCAGGATCTCCTCGCGGGAGAGCGCCTTGCCTTGGTTCTCCATAAAGAGCTTGACGATGGCGTACTCCACCTGCGTCAGCTTCACCTTGACGCCGTCCTTCTCCAGCGTCCGGGTGGTGGGATTCAGGCGGAACGGCGGCTGGACCAGTTCTCCGCTCCCCGCCGGGACTGCGGGCTTTGCCTCGCCCATGCGGCGCAGCAGCGCGTCGACGCGGGCGGTCAGCTCCGCGGGGGAAAAGGGCTTGGTCACATAGTCGTCCGCGCCGGTCATCAGCCCCGTCACCTTGTCCGTCTCCTGCGCGCGGGCGGAGAGCATGATGATGCCGATGCGCGGGTCGGCCAGCCGGATGCGGCGGCAGACCTCCACGCCGTCGATGCCGGGCAGCATGATGTCCAGCAGCGCCACGCGGACGTCGGGATTCGCCCGGAGCTTGTCCAGCGCTTCCTCGCCGGTTTCCGCCTCGATCACCTCATAGCCCGCGCGCTCCAGATTGATGACGATGAATTCGCGAATGCTGGCCTCGTCCTCCAGCACCAGTACCTTGTTCATGCTTGCACCCTCCGTCAGTTCTCGCCGGTCGTCCACTCCGCCGTCAGCAGGCTGAAGCGCTCGCGCAGGGACTGCTCGTCGATCATGCCGAGCCCCTCGTCGTGCACTTCCGCGGCAAAGGTCACCTCCGCCTGTCGGGACAGCACGATGCGTCCGCTTCGCGCGGAGAGCACGGCGCGGTTGTCGCCCGTGAAGGTGTAGACCGTCAGAAACGGCTCCGCCTCCTCCCCCCCGATCACGGAAAAGGTGACCGCGCTGCCGTCCGCGCCGCTCGCGCGGCTGACCGTCACGGCGTCGCCCCAGTCGTCCGGCAGGAGCAGGCTCCAGCCGCTCTGCGTGTCCTGAAAGGTCTCGCGCACGACCTCGGACCCGCCCGCGGCGTCGTACTGCCGCCAGCAGATGCGGTAATAGAGCGGCCCCTCCGGATCGGGCCACGGAAAGGCCGCCGGCTCCGGCACTTCAGTCACGCCGTCGTTGTTCACGTCGTTCGGGTAAAGCTCCAAAAAGCGGAACGTCTCGCTCGCCACGCTGCGCAGCGCGCCGTCGCTCACCGTAAGGACGTCCGTCATGGCGGTGTTCTCCTGCGAAACGGCGGTGACAAAGAGCGCCGTCTCCCCGCCGGTCAGCGTGCCCGCGGTCAGGCGGTTCAGCTCGGCCACCGTGCTTTGCACACGGAGCGAGGAGCTCAGCGCCAGCTCCGCGCCGTTCCACGCGTAATAGTCCGCCACGGCGAAGCTCTCCTCGTCGCTGCGCAGCACGACCAGCTCCTGCAGTCCGTCGCCGTCCAGATCGCGGGCGGCGTAGCGGGAATAGCCCGTGAGCAGCAGCTGCTGCGGCTCGTTCGACGCCACCGACCAGACCGACAGGTTCTGCACGTCCAGCTCGCCGCGGCTGCCCGCCAGGATCTCGCGCCAGCCGTCGCCGTTCAAGTCGATGTAGTTGATGCTGTAGAGGGAATTGGACGTCCCTTCGATCAGACCGTACTGCTCATAGCTGTCCTCCGCGGCGCGGAAAACGTAGATCTTCATCGGCTTTTCGTCGCCGGACTTGCGGAGGATGGCCACCGCCTCCTCCGTTCCGTCGCCGTCGAGATCGACCATCTGCACGCTCTGGAGGTTGCTGCCGGAGGTCGGCGCCGCATACTCCGCGCCGCCGTCGAGCAGCGCGTCGATCAGCGTCTCCAGCGACTCGTACTCCGCCGGCAGCTTCGGCAGGCGGTACAGCGTTCCGTCGGAGACGCCCGGCGCGCAGCCGGAGAGCAGCAGCGCCGCGCAAAGCACGGCAAAAAGCGCCCAAAGCCGCAGTCCCCGCCGCATACGCACCCCTCCTTCCGCGTTTTTGCATAGTGATACAGTTACAGTATAGCACAATGAGCGAAAAAAGCAAAGAAAAATACACGCCGCCTCTTGCAAATCCGCGCGGTTTCCCCTATAATATTTTGCGGTATTTGCCGGTGTGATGGAATTGGTAGACGTAGTGGACTCAAAATCCACCGCGTTTTTTCTGGCGTCATACCCGAAACTGCTTGATTTTACTGCGTTTTTCAGGTATCATTACATTCGGCTTTTCCGATGGGCCTCCAAGGTGGACCTCCAAATTCTTTGTCCCCACTGGAGTATTCTCATCGGGATCACACCATGCCGGTGTGTTGGAATTGGTAGACGAGGCGGACTCAAAATCCGTTGGGCTTATCACCCGTGTGGGTTCGAGTCCCACCACCGGCACCATTTTTGGAGTTCTTTAAGCCATTTTTGACTCAAAGAGCTCCATTTTTGTTACTAACCGCCAATCATCATGTTTGTCGGGCAGATGCCAATAATAGCTTGAGCGGACTCAGCCTTTGCTGTATTAGCAAGATGCGTGTAGATGTTGGATGTGGTAGAAATATCGCTGTGCCCGAGCCACTCCTGAATTTCCCTCATACTTACACCGTGAGAGAACAGTAAGCTGGCACAACTGTGTCTGAGGTCGTGGAAACGGATTTTCCGCAGACCATGCCTCGCAAGCACAAGCGGGAAGTGTTGCGTCATGTAAGCCGGCGTTATGAGGTTTCCAATGTCGTTCACGTTGATATAGTCTTGGATGTGCTTGGGTTTAAGATCGCGCAGCTTCAAATAGGGAAAGTGCTCATCGAAGTAAGGGTTAATCTTGTTTTTAATGCCCATCGCGTATGCGGCATAGGTTGTGACTTCAATGCTGTTCTTCATCATCTCCAACCAATCCACCATAAACCGGGTGAATTGGATGTCCTCTTGATTGACCGGATGGCTTTTCTCATACTCGCCCTTGGCGATTTCGAGCTGCTCATCCAGTTCCTTGCGCCAGTCATTCAGCATGGCCTCGGCGCGTTTTTTGTTTCCTTTGACAGCAAGCCCGGTGGACTTGGTTTTGGTTCTCCTATCACCGCGCTCATCGGTATAGCTTGCTACCCTCTCTTACCCAGAGGTGGGGCATTACGGACACATGATCCTGTTCAAGTATTCGTTTCTGCTCGTCTCTTTGGCAAAATGGGTGCTTTTACGAATGTATAATACAAAACGCACTGTGCGCATCGCAAGAGAGTCCTCGCACAAGCAAATCTGTCCCACAATCATGGTCACTTGCATACTGATTATGAAGTTATCAAGGTACACAGTCTTTTTGAGACCGTAAAACATTATAAATGAAGTTAAGCGTGTTGAAAATTCATTATCCCTTCAACTTTTCGAAATGAATACAGGTATTACTTCAAAATACAGAGAGCCGTGCAGCATTAGCCAACTGAACCGCTCCCCGTCAAGAGGACAATGAAAAACTTAAAATTATTTTTCGGCTGGCAGCTACGGCTGCCGGCCGCTATTTTACGCCGCGAGGTATCGCTCGTGCTTCTCCATCGGCGTCAGGAC
>Ga0310695_10001415_pt1 | contig 56995 bp, 49 predicted proteins | sample RumenRJG_04DNA_FD_203882 | JGI IMG/M metagenome (GOLD analysis project Ga0310695, IMG submission 203882) | Bovine rumen microbial communities from Lethbridge, Alberta, Canada - RJG_04 (v2) (version 2) | ecosystem: Host-associated > Mammals > Digestive system > Stomach > Rumen | place: Canada...
CGGTTACAGCGCTGCAAATAGCGAGAACTTTATAGAATGTGTTCATAACGATATTCCTATTATAAATTAGAAACCAACCTGAATACCGAAGGTGAAGGAGGTGCAGTTAGGATAGGCCCAGTTGGGGTTCTCAGGATCGGAGCAGGTAAGGCTCTTGCTCTTGATGGTGAGAAGGTTCTGGCCGGAGATGTAGACGCGGGCGTTGGTCATGTGCAGTTTTTCCATGACGCTCTTAGGGAGTTTGTAACCCAGTTGTACCTGGCGGAGCTTGGCATAGGAGCCGTTCTCCACGAAGTAGGTGCTGGCGCGGCCTTCGTTACCGGTGTTGTTGGTGGTGAGGGCCGGGATGGTGGAGTTCTTGTTGGCTACGGTCCAGGCGCCCAGCATGCGGTTACCCTTGTTGGAACCCGGGTCGGTGAGGGAGAAGAAGTCGGTCTGGAACTTCTGGTTGTTGTACACATCCTGACCGGCGACGCCCTGCCAGAACATGCTGAAGTCGAAGTTCTTGTAGGCCAGGTCCACATTCAAACCCCAGGAGCAATCCGGAACGGGGCTGAAGATCCAGGTCTGGTCCCATTCGTTGATGATACCGTTACCATCCAGGTCGGCGTATTTGAGACCGCCCACGCGGGCATTTTCCTGGCCGCTGGCAAGTACTTCCTCGCGGCTCTGGTACAAACCATCCACCACGTAACCTACGATGGAACCGTAAGGACGACGGGACTGAACCAGGTTCTCGGTAGCGGTGTGCACGTAGGAACCGGTAGTGGTTTCCGGCAGGTAGGTTACCCGGCTGCGATAGAAGTCCAGGTTACCAAAGATATTGTAGTAGAAGCCGTTATCCAGGGTTTTTCTGTAACCCAGGGCGAATTCCATACCCCAGTTGCGGAGGCTGGGACCGTTGAGCCAGGAAGCGCCGCCTTCACCCATGGAGCCAAGGTAGGCCGGGTTGATGAGCATGTCCTTCACATTCTTGATATAGGCATCTACAGTACCGTAAACGGAGCTCTTGAACAGGGAGAAGTCCAGACCGGCGTTGTACTGCTCGGTGGTTTCCCACTTCAGGTTGTTGTTCTGGCTCTGGGTGGCCAGGAAGCCGGAAGGGAAGGTGCCGGAGCCCTGCAGTTTGAGGTCGTAGGCGGTGGACTGATTGCGCTCGCCGCCGTAGATGGATTCATACAGACCAAAGCGTGCGTAGTTGGAAATGGCCTGGTTACCGGTCTGGCCCCAGCTGGCGCGGATTTTCAGATCGTCCACCCAACTCACTTTCATGTGCTGGGACACACGGTAACCCAGGGTGAAGGCCGGGAAGGTACCATAACGGTTGTTGGCACCGAAACGGGAAGAACCGTCGTGACGGATGGTGAAGGAAGCCAGGAGGAGGTCTCTCCAGTTGTAGTCAATCTTGCCAAAGAAAGACACCAGGTTGTAGCCTTCCTCAATACCGTAGGAACGCTGGGTTCCGGTAGCGGCCTTGGGGAACATATAATCATAGGTCTCCAGGGCGAACATCTGGGCGTAGGCGTTGAAGTCCTGGACGCGCTGGCTGTACAGTTCGATACCCGCCAGGGCATTGAGGGTGTGGTCGCCCAGCTTCACGTTGTAGTTGGCGGTGTTGGACCAGGTCCACTTGAGGTCGTTGGTCTGGCCCATGGTGGTGGACGGGGTGTCGTTGTTCACCACGTCGGAGTGCCAGGTGTAAGTGACGGAGTGGATGTAACGGTTGTCGTAGTCCAGGCCGAAGTTGGAACGCAGGACCAGGCCCTGGATGGGGGTGATGTCCACAAATGCGTTACCGAAGATACGCCATACCTTGAGGGCGTTGTCGCGGTTGTGATACAGTTCGCGGAGCGGGTTCTGGCGGTCGCTCATGCCACCGACAGGGCCGGAGAAGGTGACGCCGTCTTCCTCGTAAATAGGAAGGGTGGGGGCCATCTTGAGGGCGTTCTCCATAGGAGCGCTGTTCACCTGGCTGGTGTGGGTGATGGTGAGGTTTTCACCGATGGTGAGCCATTTGAACACCTTCAGGCTGGTGTTTACACGGGCGGCGATATTCTGGAAGTCCGTGTATTTCAGGACACCCTGGTTTTTCTTGTAGCCCACGGAAACCAGCACGGAGGAGCGGTCGGACACGTTGGAGACGGAAAGGTCGTAGCTCTGCAGGAAACCGGTACGGGAAATGGCCTTGAGCCAGTCCGTATCGCTGAAGCGCATGGTCTTTCTGCTGTTCATGAAGCCGTCGTACAGACCGTTGATGGTGTAGGTGTTCATCTGGTCGGTGGCGGGGTCATAGGCCTGGATGGTCTGGCCTTTGGCGGCCTGGAGGTCCAGACCGTAGTTGGCGGCATACAGAACCGGGTCCAAACCGTCGTTGAGGGCGGCCTGGGCCATGGCCGTTGCATATTCGGCGCTGTTGGACAGCGACATCATGCTCTGGCGGTTGTACATCTGGGCCGTGAGATTGGCGGAGAAGTCGATGTTCACTTTATCGCCCTTCTTACCTTTACGGGTGGTGATCACAATCACACCGTTAGCAGCACGGCTACCATAGATAGAGGCCGACGCAGCGTCCTTGAGCACCTGCATGGACTCGATATCGTTCGTGTTCAGTGAGTTGAGGCCGCTGGTGGTAGGAACACCATCAATAATATAAAGCGGGTCCTGGGAGGAGTTGAAGGAGCCGATACCACGGATGCGGACGGTACCTTGTCCACTCGGGGAACCATCACTGGTAATGGTCATACCGGGAACGCGGCCCTGCAGGGCACGCATGGGGTCGGTGCCGCTGGTGGTCTTCATTTCGTCGGTCTTGATCACGGAGACGGAACCGGTGAGGTCGGCTTTACGCTGGGTCTGATAACCCGTCACCACCACCTCGGAGAGTTCGGCCACGTCTTCGTCGATGACCACTTTAAGGGTGGGTGCTGCGGCTACCTCGATGGTGCGGTAGCCGATGCAGCTGATTTCCAGGATTTTTCCTGCTTCAACTTTGAGGGTAAAGTTACCGTCGAGGTCGGTTACGCAGCCGTTCGACGTACCCTTTTCCATGACTGCGGCGCCAATGACGCCGTAGCCGTCGGTCGAGGAAGTCACAGTACCTGTGACCGTGATCTGCTGGGCGAAGGCGGTAAAGCCGGCCAGCAGGAGGACCGAAAGTAAAATTGACTTGAGTTTGAACATATAATAGTGGTTAAGTAGTTCTGTGTCCGGGTGCAGTGGTTTTTGCGCTCGCAAATATAAGGTGTAATTTTGGCAACCCCCAGCGAGGGATGTTTCATTTGATGCAACAGATGTTTCATTGCAACATTTTTTGCAGGATATGCACGGATAATCAGTCCCTTGCGAATCCGCGCGCAAAATCGTATCTTTGTGCCGCTTTATGGAACGCGTCATTCTTGGCATAGACCCGGGAACCCAGCTTTTGGGTTTTGGCATCATCCGCGTAGAGGGCAAAAAGGCCTCCTACGTGGACATGGGCGTGCTGGATTTGCGGAAAGATCCGGATGCCTACACCAAACTCCAGTCCATTTACGAATGCATCAGCGAGGTGTGCCGCAATTACCACCCCACGGAGCTGGCCATCGAGAGCCCCTTCTATGGAAAAAATGCGCAGGTGGTCCTCAAACTGGGCCGCGCGCAGGGAGCCGCCATCCTGGCCGCCAAGGAGTATGGCGTGGGAAGTGTCACCGAGTACGCCCCCCGAAAGGCCAAAGAGGCCATTGTGGGCAACGGCGCCGCCTCCAAGGAGCAGGTGCAGCTCATGCTGGAAAAGACGCTGGGCGTCAAGCTGGAAAGCAAGCACCTGGATGCCACGGATGCCCTGGCCATCGCCCTGTGTCATCACTTCGAGACTTCCCGTCCCGTTGCCGTTCCCAAAGGCAAGGGCGGCTGGGAACAGTTCCTGAAAGAACATCCGGAAAGAATTTCCAAATAGGATTAAACTTGGACGCCGGGAAGGTGTCAAAAGAAGGTTAGTATAAAAGAACTTATGGTTAGAAAATTTGTTGCGGCCCTCGCCGGCCTGTTTGTGGCCTTTGCGTTGAGCGCGCAGAATCACAAGATTACCCTCCAGTTGCAGGATGCCACCAATGCGGAACCTGTTGGTTTCGCCACCGTTTCGCTTACCCCGGAAAAGGGACAGCCCAAATATACGCTGTCGGACGGGGACGGCCATGCCCTCCTGGAGAAGGTGAAAAGCGGCAAATACACCCTCAAGGCGGAAATCATGGGCTACAAGACCTATGTCAAGGCGCTGGAGGTAAAGGCCGATGTGAACCTGGGTATCGTCAAACTGGAACAGGACCAGCAGGTGCTGGATGCCGCCTCGGTGAGCGCCGTGGGCAACCCCGTGGTCATCAAGAAGGACACCGTGGAGTACAACGCATCGTCCTTCAAAATCAGCGACGATAACATGCTGGTGGACCTGCTGAAGAAGCTCCCGGGCATCGAGGTGTCCGAGGACGGCACCATCACCTCCAACGGAGAAACCATCTCCAAGATTACCATTGCCGGTAAAACCTTCTTCCTGGACGACCCGCAGCTGGCTTCGCAGAACATCCCCGCCAAACTCATCGAAAAGGTGAAAGTGGTGAAGAAAAAGAGCGAGCAGGCGGAGTTTACCGGCATTGACGACGGAGAAGAGGAGACGGTCATTGACCTTTCCGTGAAAAAGGGCATGATGAACGGCCTCTTTGGCAACGCCATGGTGGGCGGCGGTGTGGACCTGCCCGCTGCCGGTGGCACGTATGCACCCCGCTGGCAGGCGGCGGCCATGGGCGGCCGCTTTGCGGAGGACAGCCAAATCAGCGTCATCCTCAATGGCAACAACACCAACAATCGCGGGTTCAACGACCTCTCCGGTTCCATGATGAACTCCATGATGGGCGGAGGCGGCGGCATGGGCCGCATGGGTGGCGGTGGCTGGGGCCGCTCCAACGGTATCACCACCTCCTGGATGGGCGGTGTGAACGGCAACTGGGACCTCTTGGACAAGAAAATGGACTTGGGCGGCAACTACCTGTACAACGGCTCCATCGTGGACGTGACGCAGGATGCCTATAAAGAAACCTATCTGACCGATGGCAGTACGCTGTACTCGGACACGGACGGCAAGAGTCACCGCTTCACGGACGGCCACCGCTTTGGCGTGCGCCTGGAGCACAAGTTCAGCGAGAACACTTCCATCCTGTTCCAGCCGCAGTTCAACTTCGGCAGGGGCAGCTACCTGGAGCAGTCGGTGTTCGACACCTGGAAAGACGTCAAGAGCAATCGCACCAACAACGGTTTTACCAACAATTCCGGTAACAACCGGAACTTCCAGACCCGCGGTTTCCTCCTGTTCCGCCAGCGTCTGGGCATGCCCGGCCGTACCATCAGCGCCAATGTGGACTGGAACATCTCCAACAACAGCCTGTGGGGCTACAACCAGTCGCTCACCAATTCCAATTATGTGGATGACGAGCCTGGCGTGACGGAAATTGTAAACCAGCGCATCGACCAGAGCTCCAAGAACCGCAGCGTAGGCGGCCGGCTGGTGTACACGGAGCCCCTGGGCGCCAACTTCTATCTGGAAGGCAGTTACAACATCCGCTGGTCCCAGAGCGAGACCGTAAAGGATGTGTACAACAGCGCCAATCCGTTCGACTACTGGCAGGGGATTCCCACCCTCAGCACCATTTTCATGAACTACCAGCCGTCGGCCATCAATCCCATCACCGGCGACACGGACCTGGAATGGAAGGACCCCAGTTACAGCAACCAAATCACCAACCGCAGTCTCACGCAGAACATCGGCGCGGCGGTGATGTACCAGAACGACAAGTTGCGTGCACAGTTAGGTGCATCGGCCATCCCTACCAATACCTATAATTATACCAACGGCAAAACGTATACGGACAAGCGCTGGAACTTCTCGCCGCGCGCCATGCTGTTCTACGACTTCACGGACAATTCCAACATCCGCCTGTTCTATTGGGGACGGAGCGCACAGCCTTCCACCAGCCAGCTCATGCCGGTGCTGGACAATTCCAATCCGCTGAGCATGGCCCTGGGTAACCCGTACCTGACGCCGTACTTCAGCCACAGCCTGCGTTCGGACATTGAGTTCTCCAACAAGAAAACCTTCTTTACCGCCCGTGTGCACCTGGAAGGTGGCGCCGTGCAGAATCCCATCGTGAACGCCATGTGGTACGATGTCACCGGCCGCCAGTATTCGTTCCCCGTGAATGGCCGGAATTCGTACAATGCCAATGTGCGGCTCATGATTAACGCCCCTATTGCCAAGAGCGGCTTCTCCATCTCCAACATGACCAACGCCAGCTATTCCAAGAGCGGCAGCTACATAGGCGCGTCGCAGTTGGACATGACCGGCTATTGGGATGGCGAAGACTTCAACTATGCCAAGTTCCACCAGCATTATTTTGTGGACAACACCGAGCAGTGGGCCAAGGACTTCCTGTCCAACGACACCCGTTCGCTCAGCATTACGGAGCGTCTCCGCGCCACATACCGGAACGACTTCCTTGAGGTGATTGTGAGTGGCCGTACCCGCTTCAACAAGCCTTGGTATACCGTGCAGAACGCCGTGGCCGCCACCTGGAACAACCAGGTGGAGGGTTCCTTCAAGTGGACGATTGGCCGCAGCGGGGTAGAACTCTCTACCGATGCCAGCTACAACTGGTACAACGGTTACACCTCCGCTCCGCCGGCACAGTTCATCTGGAACGCCAGTGTTTCCACGCCGCTGTTCAAGCGCCGCGCCACGCTGGCCTTAAAGGCCTACGACATCCTGAACCGCGCCAAGAACCTCATGGTGAGCGACACCGCCAACTATCACCAGGAGGTGCTGAACAACACCCTGGGCCGTTACATCATGCTTTCCTTCACCTACCGCTTCGGGAACTTCGGTGAGGCCGGCAAGCAAATGCGCGCCCGCATGGGCCAGGGCGGTCCCGGCGGTCCTGGTGGCGGTCGCCGTCCGTTCTAGCTTGTCATTCTGAGTGAAGCGAAGAATCTACATGGAGGCTGTGTACAGTCTCCATTTTTCAATGAGCGCGGCCATATCGGCGGGGAGGGGCGCCTCAAAGTGGAGGCGCTGCCCGGTAACGGGGTGGGTGAAGCCCAGCGTGCGGGCATGCAGCGCCTGGCGCGGGCAAAGTGCAAAACAATTCTGAATAAACTGCTTATACTTGGCATAGATGGTGCCCTGGCGGATTTCGGAGCCGCCGTAGCGCTCGTCGTTAAAGAGGGGATGGCCCGTGGAGGCCATGTGTACGCGAATCTGGTGGGTGCGTCCGGTTTCCAGGCGGCATTCCACCACGGTAATAAAGCCAAAACGCTCCAGCACCCGCCAGTGCGTTACGGCCCATTTCCCCTTGTCAGGGTCGTCGTACACGCGGAACCGCAGGCGGTCGTTGGGATCCCGCCCAATGGTGCCGGAAATGGTGCCCTTGTCCTCCGAAATGTTGCCCCACACCACGGCCGTATACACCCGGTCGATCGAATGGACAAAGAACTGGTCTGCCAGGTTGAGCTGGGCCGCCGGGTTTTTCGCTACTACCAGCAGGCCGCTGGTATCTTTGTCTATCCGGTGTACCAGCACGCCCATGCGCTCGTCCTCCACGTCCGGAGACAGATGCAGGTAGTAGGCGAGGGCGTTCACCAGCGTGCCGTTGTAGTTCCCGTGTCCGGGATGCACCACCATGCCGGCGGGCTTGTTCACCACCAGCACGTCGTTGTCTTCATAGACAATGTCCAGGGGAATGTTTTCCGGGAGAATCTCCGTGCCGCGGCGCTCGTACGGCATCACAAACTTTACAACGTCGCACGGGCGCACAATGTAGTTGGCTTTTACCACTTTGTCGTTCACCAGCACGTAGCCCAGCTTGATGGCCTGCTGCACGCGGTGGCGGGAAGTGTCTTCCTGGTGGGTGGCAATGAATTTGTCTATCCGGAGCGGCTCCTGCCCTTTGTCTACCAGAAGGCGGAAGTGCTCGAACATTTCGTCCGTGGTGGGCGATTCCTCGACTTCGCTCGGGGTGACAGGAGCGTCTATCATTGGGCAGGGACTTTAAGGGGATCCAGCGTGAGGTAGAGGTTTACGGTGCTGCCCAGCGGTTTTTCCTCGCCCTCCGCCTCCTGTTTGTACACAACGGCGTTCACGGAGTCTGCGTAGGTGCGGACGCCTTCGTCAAAACGGACACGCCCGGTGTTGAGATAGTGGCCATGCAGGGCATCTACGGCGGGGATATACTTCATGCCAATCACGCGGGGCACCAGCGTAGCGTCATCGTCTTTGTTCACGCCCACTTTGAGGTCGATGGCAGAGCCGCTCACAACCAGGTCTCCGGCATTTACCGCCTTGCCCTCACAGTACTGGCCCAGCACGGTGTTGGTGGCAATGTCCCGCACATAGCGCATGTTGCCCAGGTTGAGACCGCGGTTTTTAAGCTCTGTACGAGCCTCTGTGATGGAGTAGCCGTACAGATTGGGCATCACCACTTTGCGAGGCACTACGGAATTGATGGTAAGGAAGATGCTGCGGCCCTTTTTTACGGTGGAACCGGCCTTGGGCTGTTGCCTGTACACCACGCCGCCGGGCAGCCGGCGAACAAACACGGAGTCTACCACCTTTACGCTAACCTGACTCTGCGCGGCCAGGTTTTCTGCCTCCTGCATGCTCAGGCTGGTGAAGTCCGGCGCCGTAACGGTTTTGCCGTGACGGGTGACCAAACGGAGCCCTACACTGGTGAGGATGAGCAGAATAACCACAAATGCAACTGCACCGATGAGGTTTTTCAGCACCCACCGGTCTTTCTTCTCTACGGTATTTTTTTCTTCCGATTTTTTCTGGGCCATACGAAATTTCGCTTAATCCCTGCGAAGATACAAAAAAATCTTCATACCTTTGCCAAGTATGCGAAACCGTACCGGCATATTTGCCAGCCTTGCCTTGGCGTTCACCGTGCTGATGAGCCTGCCATGGCTGGTGTCCCACTGTGGCTGGACAGCCCTTGTGGGCCTGCTTCCGCTGCTCATTCTGGAGCGGCTGGCCACGGAATACAAAGTGAAGCACTTCTGGTGGTGGCACTACGGCTGCTTTGTCGCGTGGAACGCCGCCACCACCTGGTGGATATGGAATGCCACCGCCGGCGGCGCCGTGTTTGCCATCCTGGCCAACGCCCTGCAAATGAGTGTCATTTTTGGCAGTTTCCGCTGGGTAAAGCAGCGGGTGGGTGGCATATTGCCGTATCTGTACCTGGCCGCCGCCTGGATGGCCTGGGAGCGCTTTTACCTCACTTCCGCGGAAATTTCCTGGCCCTGGCTGGTGATGGGGAATGCGTTTGCCGAGAGCACTTCGCTGGTGCAGTGGTATTCCGTGCTGGGCACCCTGGGCGGCTCGCTGTGGGTGTGGGCGTCCAACCTATCTCTCTTCGGCCTTATGGTGGCCCTGAGCGACGGCCGCATGGCCCGCTGGACCGGCAAGGCCCGTGTAGTGGCCTTCGTGATGCCTGTTGTCGTCCTTTTCGGCCCCATGGTGTGGAGCGCCTGTCTCAAGTTTGTGGAGGAGGGGACGCCCTTGAAGGTCGTTATCGGCCAGCCCAATTACGATCCGTATGAGAAATTCGAGTCCCTCACGCAGGCGCAGCAGGATGCCCGTTTCCTGGGGCTGCTGGAAAAGGCGCAGTGGGACGATGAACCCACGCTGGTGCTTGCGCCGGAGACGTTTACATCGGCCCTGTACCTGGACAGGGTGCGGGAGCATGAGACCATGCAGCGCTTCCAGGCGTTTTTGCAGCGGCATCCCAAGGCTGCAGTTATTTTTGGCGCCAGCACCTATGAACAGGTGATTGCCCGGACAGCGCCCCATGCCTGTGCCTATGATATGGGCCCTGTAGGCGGCGGCAAAAAACTGTGGATTCTGGCGCACAATTCGGCCCTGAGCACAGATGGGAGCGGTGCATACAGCATTTACCACAAATCCAAACTGGTGGTGGGGACGGAGCTCACGCCCTACCCCAAGGTGTTTATCCCACTGGAAAACTGGCTGGGCGGTGGGCTCATGGCTAAAGACGTAGGCCAGAAGGAGATCGCCTGCCTGCCTGCCTGCGGCGTGCCCGTGGGAACGGCGGTGTGCTATGAGTCCGTGTACGGGGAGTTCTGCACCGGCTATGTGCGAAAAGGTGCGCAGCTTTTGGCCGTCATTACCAACGATGCCTGGTGGGGCAATACGCCCGGGTACAAGCAGCACCTCAGTTATAGCCGGTTACGGGCCATTGAGACGCGCCGATGGGTGGCCCGCTGCGGCAATACGGGCGTAAGCGCCTTTATTGACCCCTGTGGAAAAATCGTAGACCGTACGCCCTGGTGGGAGCCGGCCCTGCTGGAAGGGAAGGTGCAACTGCTGCAGGGGCAGACCTTCTTTGTGCGGTTCGGGGACATGGTGGGCCGGGTGGCCGTTTTCCTCTTCCTCCTTCTAGGCGCTGCGGCCCTCGTCCGTCCGCGTAAATAAAAAAGAGAGAAACTCTTACTCGAGCTTCTCTCCTTTCTCATTGTACATTTCATGTTGCAGGACGGAGAAATCCGTCACTTCTACCAGTTCTATCTTCGCTTTGTAGCGTTTGCGCCAGCGGGCGACGAAAGAATTGAAAATACCGCGTTTCAGATAAGCGCCCAGGATGGGGCTGGTCTTCAGCATAATACTTCTGACACCTTTTTCGATGACGTAGAAAGCGATTTTGCGCTCGATTTCCTCGTCAATGACAACACTGGAGTGGATTTTCCCGGTGCCGTGGCACACGGGACACTGCTCCATGGTGTTGATTTCCGTTACAGGGCGAATCCGCTGCCGGGTGATTTGCATCAGCCCGAACTTGGTGAGCGGCAGCACATTGTGCTTGGCCCTGTCTGCTTCCATAAGCTCCTGCATCAGTTTGAACAGCGCATTCTTGTGCTCATTGGTCTCCATGTCGATGAAGTCCACAATCACAATGCCGCCCATATCCCGCAGCCGCAGCTGACGGGCAATTTCTTCGGCCGCAATCTTGTTTACCTCAAAGGAGTTCTCCTCTTGGTCGGCCGTTTTGGTGCGGATGCCGCTGTTTACGTCGATGACATTCAGCGCTTCGGTGGTTTCGATTACCAGATAGGCGCCCTGCCGCATGGGCACTACTTTTCCGAAGGAGCCCTTGATTTGCCTAGTAACCTCAAAGTGGTCGTAGATGGGCTGTTTGCCTTCGTACAGGTGCACGATTTTCTCTTGTTCCGGAGAAATGAGCGAAACATACTTCCGGGCTTCTTCGGCCACGTGAGGGTCGTTGATCCAAATGTTGGAGAACGAGTCGTTGAGGAGGTCCCTCAGGACGGTAGTTGTTTTGCTATACTCCGTAAAGAGCAGCTGGACGGTCTTGTTCTTAGCAATCTTTTTCCAGGAGCTTTCCCATTTTTCAATGAGCGATTCGGTTTCTCCCACCAGCGTAGCGGCGTTTTTGCCTTCTGCCGCGGTGCGGATGATGGCACCGTAATTCTTGGGGAGAATGCTCCTGACCAGTGTCTCCAGTCTACGTTTCTCTTCCTTCGAGCCAATCTTCTGGGAGATGGACACTTTTTCTGCGAAGGGGAGAAGTACGATGTTGCGTCCTGCTAATGAAATTTCCGCAGTCAGTCGCGATCCCTTTGTGGAAATGGGCTCCTTGACAATTTGCGCCACAATTAACTGGCCGGGTTTGAGGTACTCTTCTATGTGGCCTTCCTTGGGAAGGGGCGTGCCAATGGCAATGCGCGAATACAGGTCTTTGAGATTCGTGTTGCTGTTGGACTCCTTGACAAATTGGTCGAAGGCGTTGAAGTACAGTCCCAGGTCCAGATAATGGATGAAGGCTTCTTTTTTGTCGCCGATGTCCACAAAGGCAGCATTGAGATTGGGGAGAATCTTTTTTACCTTTCCCAGGTGAACGTCTCCCACGGTGAATTTGTTCCCAGTGCTGGACTCCGTGTTGTACTCTATCAGCCGGTGATTTTCCATCAGGGCGATATGTACTTCCGTTGAACTTACGTCAACAATCAGATCCTTGTCCGGTTTCTCTGACTCCATGTGGAAATGTTGGTTTTGGTAGGACAAGGGCTCGCGAATCCCTCCGCAAGCCCTGTTCAATTGGAAGAAGACTTACTTCTTCTTGTGGCGGTTCTTGCGCAAACGTTTTTTACGCTTGTGCGTCGCCATCTTGTGTCTCTTATGCTTTTTACCGTTGGGCATAATTTAGATGATTTAAGGATTATTTCTCTTTAACGGCTGTTACAAAGCTCTTGGCGGGCTTGAAAGCCGGAATGTCATGTGCAGGGATGGTGATGGTGGTTTTGCGGGTGATGTTGCGGGCGGCCTTCTGGGCACGGTGCTTGATGATAAAGCTGCCGAAGCCACGGAGGTATACCGGATTTCCGGCAACCAGGGAACCCTTTACCACGTTGGTGAATTCTTCAATAATTGCCAGAACCTGTGTTTTTTCATAACCGGTGGTTTTGGCCACTTCGTTTACAATCTCTGCCTTAGTCATAGTTTTTATAGTTTTATTCGTTTGGTTTTCACTACTGAAAATCAGCGCAAAATTAGACTTATTTTTTTACAATTCAAAATATTGGGACCAAAAATCTGCCAAATACGACAATTGGCACGGAGATTGACCATATAGGGGCCGGGATTATTATGCCCTCATTGTATGACAAAATGGCAGATTATATGAAAAACCTACAAGATATGATGATGCCTTCCTCGGTGGAGGTGAATATTATGCCCGTAGTGGGGGAGGCCGCATCCATGAAAGTGGATACGGCTGATTTACCGCCCGTTATCCCCATTCTGGCCCTGCGTAACGCCGTCGTTTTTCCCGGAACGGTGTTTCCGGTGACGGTGGGCCGCGAGAAATCCGTGAAGCTGGTGCAGGATGTGGAATCCGGCAGCGGCTGGCTGGCGGCGTTCCCGCAGACGGACGTGTCGGTGGAAGACCCCCAGGAAGGGGACCTGAACCGTTTTGGCACCGTGTGCAAGCTCATCAAGACGCTGGAAATGCCCGACGGTACTGTAACGGCCATCCTTCAAGGCGGCACGCTGGCCCAACTGCAGGAGGTAGTCACTTATGAGCCGTACATGGAAGGCCGCGTCCTCTACATGGAAGAGGATGTCCCGGCAGGTGCCGACGAACGCGAGCTTCGCGTCCTGGCGGATTCGCTGAAGGAGAAGGCGGCCCTCATCGTCAAATCTTCGTCCTTTGCGCCCAAGGAAGCCATCGGCGCGCTGCGCAGCATCGAGAACTTCCATTTCCTGGTGAACTTCATCGCCACCACCATCGAGGTGGAGAATTTCACCGAGCGCACGGCGCTGCTCTCCATCACGGATATCCACGAGCGCGGCCTGGCCCTTCTGAAGGTGCTGGACACCCAGACGCAGCTCCTGCAAATCAAGCAGGAGATTAACCAGAAGGTGAAAACGGACATTGACCAGCAGCAGCGGGAATATTACCTGAACAACCAGCTGCGCACCATCCAGGAGGAGCTTGGGATGGACGAGGGCGAAGAGTTCGAGAAAATGCGCCGTCGGGCCGACGAGAAAAAGTGGTCCAAGGAAGTGCGTGCCATCTTCGACAAGGAAATGGCCCGCCTGGAAAAATACAACCCCACTTCGCCGGACTACAGCATCCAGTACGCCTACATCCAGTTCATGCTGGACCTGCCCTGGGGCGAGCTTTCGGACGACAACCTGGACCTGCAGCATGCTCAGGAAGTACTGGACGAGGACCACTTTGGTCTGGACCAGGTGAAAGACCGTATCATCGAATACCTTGCGGTCCTCAAGCTCAAGGGCAACATGAAGTCGCCCATCCTGTGCCTGTGGGGCCCTCCCGGAGTAGGTAAAACCTCCCTTGGCAAGAGCATCGCTCGCGCGCTCGGGCGCAAATATATAAGGATATCCCTGGGCGGCATGCACGACGAGGCCGAGATTCGCGGTCACCGCAAAACCTATGTGGGTGCCCTTCCGGGCCGTATCCTGAATGGCATCCAGCGCGCCGGCACCTCCAATCCGGTGATTGTCCTGGACGAGATTGACAAACTGTCGTCGGACTTCAAGGGAGACCCTTCCAGCGCCCTGCTGGAAGCCCTGGACCCGGAGCAGAACACCACCTTCCACGACAATTACCTGGATATTGACTACGACCTGTCCAACGTGCTGTTCATCACCACGGCCAACGGAATTGGCACCATCCAGCCGGCCCTGAAGGACCGTATGGAAATGATTAACGTGAGCGGTTACCTGGCAGAGGAAAAGCTGGAAATTGCCCATAAGTACCTGGTTCCCAAGCAGCTCACAGAGCATGGCCTCAGGGCCGATGAACTCTCCATCAGCGACGCTGCCCTGCAGGAAATCATCGACAAGTATACCCACGAGTCCGGCGTGCGCGGCCTGGAGAAACAGATTGCCAAGATTGCACGCGTGACGGCCAAGAAGATGGCCCTGGAGCAGGAGTTCCCGAAGGTGATTGAGCCCGCGCATCTGCGTGAGTACTTGGGACTTCCCACCGCTTTCCATGACGATGTCAAAGGGAACGAAGGTCCGGGCGTAGTCACCGGCCTGGCCTGGACGGAGATGGGCGGCGAAATCCTCTTTGTGGAAAGTCAGGTGAGCGAGGGCAAGGGGAACCTCTCCATGACCGGAAACCTGGGCGATGTGATGAAGGAGAGCGCCCAGATTGCCTGGCAGTACGTGAAGGCCCATCCGGAGCTGGCGGGCCTTACCACGGAGGAATTCATGAAGAAGGATATCCACATCCATGTGCCGGAGGGTGCCGTTCCCAAGGACGGTCCGTCGGCGGGCATTACCATGGTAAGTTCCATGGTGAGCGCCTTGCGCGGAAAAGCGCCCAAGAGCGAGATTGCTATGACCGGAGAAATGACCCTTCGCGGCCGTGTGCTGCCGGTTGGCGGCATCAAGGAGAAAATCCTGGCGGCCAAACGCGCGGGCGTCCACACCATCGTGATTTCCGAGGAAAATCGCAAAGATGTGGAAGATATCAAGGAAATTTACATAAAAGGTCTTATCTTTGTCTATGTAAAAACCATCAAGGATGTCATAGATTTTATTTTCTGACGTCCTTGCATGTCATTCTGAGCGAAGCGAAGAATCTATGGACGTAAAGATAGAGCAAAGTTGGAAAGACGCGCTGGCGGGCGAATTCGGGAAACCGTATTTCGCACAGCTGGCGCGCTTCCTGCATCAGGAAAAGGCCGCCGGAAAGGTGATTTACCCGCCCGGTGGGCTCATTTTCCGTGCGTTCGAACTTACGCCCGTGCAGGAGGTGAAGGTGGTCATCCTGGGGCAGGACCCGTACCACAACCCCGGAGAGGCCATGGGCCTTTCTTTCTCCGTGCCGGACGGTGTGCGCATGCCGCCGTCGCTGCGCAACATATTCAGGGAGATAGAGACCGACCTGGGCATCCGTATGAGCGGCCGTCCCAACCTGGAGAACTGGGCCCGGCAGGGGGTGCTGCTTCTCAACAGCATCCTTACGGTGGAGGCCGGGCAGGCAGCATCACACCGGAACATTGGCTGGCAGGAATTTACGGATGCGGTTATCCGCTATCTGAGTGAGAATTGCAGCGGTATCGTGTTCCTGCTCTGGGGCAATTTCGCCCGCGCCAAGGCGTCCCTTATCGACACGTCCCGGCACCATGTGCTGGTGGCGGCCCATCCTTCACCGCTGGCCGGCGGGGCCTTCTTTGGCTGTCGGCATTTTTCCAAGACCAATGCGCTCCTCCTTGCGGAGGGCAAAACCCCTATTAACTGGCAGTTATGAAAACAAAAGCGCTTTTTCCCGGCTCCTTCGACCCGTTTACGGCCGGCCATCTGAATATCCTCAAGCGTGCCCTTACCATGTTCGACGAGGTAGTGGTCGCCGTGGGTATCAACCAGGACAAGAGGGGCTTTTTTGACATGGAGAAAAAGCTGGCCATTATCCGGAAGGCAACCGCCGGATTGTCAGGCGTTTCCGTCATTTCGTACGACAGTCTCACCATTGATGCGTGCCGCCAGCTGGGCATCCATCACATTGTGCGCGGCGTGCGCAACATGATCGACTTTGAAACGGAGCGTTCCATTGCGGACGCCAACCGCCGCCTGGCGCCGGATATCGAGACCATCATCATTCCTACGGCCCAGGAATTTGCGCACATTTCTTCTTCTGCGGTGCGGGATATTCTTCGTCACGGCGGAGATTATTCGGCCTTTATCCCGGAGGGCATCGAGCTATGAAAAAGCTGATACTCTTTTTCTTATCGGCCCTTTTGAGCCTTGGCGCGCTGGCCCAGGAACCCTATCCGGAGCTGGGGGCCAAGCTGGAGGAGTATTTTACGGCGCTCGCCGGAGAGCCGGCATCGGTCCAAAACAAGGAATGCGATTTTCTCATTGCGTCCTGCCGGGATTCGCTGGTGCGGCAGTATGTGGCGCTTAAAGTGTACGACCATTACCTTCAGTCCAAAATAATGGGGGACGATGCCGTGGCGGTGCACGTGGCGCAGGAGTGGTTTCTTTCCGGCAAGGTGGCCATGGCAGAGGAGATGGATTTACTCAATGCACGGGTGTTCGTGGAGTTTAACAAGTCTTCGCTCATCGGGATGCAGGCGCCTGCGCTAAGCACCTTCGCGCCGGACGGCTCGTATGTGAAAGTGCCCGGAGAAGGGTATTCCGTGCTGTTTTTTTACGATACGGGGTGTGCCACCTGCAAGGTGGAATCGGCCCGGCTCAAGGCGTTGGTCGGGGAAGGGAAGTATCCGGTGAACGTGTATGCCATTTACGTGGGGCAGGACGGGGCTTCATGGAAGTCCTATGTGGCCGATTTTAAAGGCGTTACGCACGTATGGTCGCCGGAACCCGCAGACTGGCAGCGGCTCTATGGTGTGCTGCAGACTCCGCGCATGTTCCTGGTGTCGCCTTCCGGAGAAATTCTGGGCCGTGGACTGGATACGCCGGCGCTGGAACTCCTGCTGGCCCGGGAATTTTCCTCCGGGCCCTATGTCTACGGCGAGGCCTCGCAGATGGCTGCCCTGGACCAGCTTTTTGCGGCCTTCGGGGATTCGCTGAAGGTTTCCGACGTGATGGATGTGGCCGATTATATGGCCGCCCGAACGTTCGGGGAGGGGAGTATGGATGCCTTTAAGCAGAATATGGGCGACTTTCTGTATTATATATCGTCCCGGAAAACGGAGGTGTTCCGGGAGGCCGCCGTGCCGTTTGTAAAGAAGTACATTCAGTTGCCGGAAGTGTGGGATACGCCTGAGGACAAGGCGCAGGTGGTGTCGTTGGGTGAGTTGCTGCTGGACCTTTGCTCCCGGACGCCGGTGGGCTCCCCGGTGCCGGATCTGACAGTTCCGGGCGTGTTGCGCCGCAAGCCCGGTTTGTTTGTATCGGGGAGCCGCGCAGGGGAGTTTAGGCTGCGGAAACTCAAGGGGGCGCCGGCGTATGTGGTGTTTTATTCGCCTAACTGCCAGGCCTGTCAGGAAATGTTGGCTTCCGTGGAGCGTGTGGTTGCGGAAAACCGCCGTGCACGCGTGCTGCTGGTGGATATGGACGGGCTCATGACCGATGCGCCGGAGCTGGCGCACCGCTTGCTGGATACCTTCGACCTTACCGCCCTGCCCATGGTGGTGCAGTTGGATAAGAAGGGTGTGGTGCAGCATAAGTATGTGGACCTGACGGCTGTTTCGGGCACTACCCCTGTCATTTCTAGCGAAGTCGAGAAATCTCACTGATATGGCCAGACGTAAGAAAATCCCGGGCGTAGACCCCGCCTACCTGGAAAAACAGCGCGAACTACTGCTGCGGAAGAACCGCTATGTTCTCTATTTCAACGCCAGCGAACTGGCCGCCATCGACGAGTATTGCACCCGTTTCAAGGTGCACGCCAAGTCAGCCCTCTTCCGCGAGGCCATCATGAGCAAAATCCTCTCCGAACTGGAGGAGAACCACCCTACCTTATTCTAGTTCTCTTCCTCTTCCTCTTCCTCCTTTCCTTCCTTCGGCCCGTCTCCGAAGGTCCACTCGCTCCCTGCGCCTGTTTTGGCACCATTCCGGCTTCGAAGGTCCATCCCCAGGACCTTCAAAGACGTTTCCTGCCCCGTACTTTCTCGTTAAAGCACACCCATCCCCTCCAGAACCGTCTTCAGAGACTCCTCCTATGCTTTAACTATCTGTATCGGACAAAATAGGTGGTCAATAACTATCTGAGAGTGAGCAAGATACGGAAAATCCTCGGCTCCATTTGCGCCGAGGATTTTCCGTATTTCCCTGATTATCAAACACTTATTGACCAGGCAAAACCACTATGAACCTATCTAACGACGCTGGTCGGTAAACAACTGATCCCCAAAACCTTACCAATAATCCTCGGCGCAAATGGAGCCGAGGACTATGCGTAAATAGCTGTGTAGCAGTACATTATAAACCAGTAGGATTTTATCCGTATCGGCTGTTGCCAGTGAAAAAGGCGGAAAATAAGCTGCTGATGCTGTTGCCAGTGGAAAACTAGCGGATTACCAGCCGGTGGATGCGGCGGGGCACGGAGACCAGAATCTCGTACGGGATGGTGTCCAGGATGCCGGCCAGTTCGCTGGCGGTAGGGTCCTCGCCAAAGATGGTGACGGTGTCGCCCACGGCGCAGGGGATGCCGGTTACGTCCAGCATGCACATGTCCATGCAAATATTGCCGATGGTGGGCGCCCGGTGCCCGTTCACGCTGAAGGACGCGTTACCGCGGCCCAAGTGACGGTCCAGACCGTCGGCATAGCCCACCGGGATGGTGGCGATGACGGTGCCTTCCTTGGCATGGCCCCATCGGCCATAACCGATTGTGTCGTTGGGACCTAAAGTTTTCACTTGCAGAACTTTACACTTGAGAGAGGCTACGGGAGCCAGCTTTTTGTCCGGCAGGGCGCTGATGCCATAAATGCCGATGCCCAGCCGCACCATGTCAAACTGGTACTGGGAGAAACGCTCGATGCCGGCGGAATTCAGGATGTGGCGCATGGGCATGTAGCCTATTCCGTCGGCAATGTAATTCACATTGTCCCGGAAAAGATGAATCTGGCCCAGGGTGAAGTCATCCTCTGCCGGGTCCTCCGCCACGCAAAGGTGGGAGAAAACGGCTTTGACCTTGACCTCCGGCGTGTTTTTGAGAAATTCCACCAGCTCCGGCAGTTCATCCGTCATGAAGCCCAGGCGGTGCATGCCGGTGTCCAGCTTGATGTGAATGGGATAGTCCTTAATGCCCCTTTCCCGAAGAATGGCAACCAGTTTTTTAAGGGAGTACAGGTTGGGAATGGAGGGCTCCATGCGCGTGTCAATAATCTCCGGATAAAAATCCGTTCCCGCCGTGAGCACCAGGATGGGCAGCGAGATACCGTTGCGACGCAGTTCCAAGCCCTCTACCGGATAGGCAACGGCCAGATAGTCTGCACCGGCGCGTTGCATCATGGATGCAAACTCCACACCGCCGTGACCGTATGCGTTGGCCTTCACCAACACCAGAAGCTTGGTTTTGGGGTCCAGCAGAGAGCGGAAGTAACGGTAATTATCCGTCGCCGCCTTCAGGTTCAGTTCCAAACGGGAGAAATCGTCTTGCAGTTCGCGCATGCCTATCGTCTAAATATCGTACAAAAATACTACTTTTGGCCGACATTTTGTCATAAAAATTGTATTTTTGCAGAAGGGGCGCAGTTTTTGTGAGCATTACGCTCCGTTAAAAGAACGTGTTATGTCAAGTACCGGTATTTGGATTATCATGATTGTGGTGATGGTGCTCAGTCTCATCATCCAAAACAGGCTTAGCAGCCGCTTCGAAAAATATTCCCAGGTCCCGCTGGGGCTTACCGGCGCAGAGGTTGCCAGCCGTATGCTGCAGGCCCATGGAATTCGGGACGTCAAGATTGTGTCGATAGCCGGTAAACTTACGGACCACTATGACCCCACCACCAAAACCGTGAACCTGAGCGAGAATGTGTACTATGGCAAGTCGGTGGCGGCGGCCGCCGTAGCCGCGCACGAATGCGGACACGTGGTACAGCATGCTACGGGTTATGCCTGGCTCAGGATGCGCAGTGCCCTGGTGCCCGTGGTCTCCTTCTCCAGCAACATTGTGTCCTGGGTTTTGTTGGCAGGCGTAATTTTCATTAACACCTTCCCCTCACTGCTGTGGATTGGTATCGCCCTGTTCGCCCTTACCACGCTATTCAGCTTTATCACCCTTCCCGTAGAGATTAACGCCAGTGCCCGGGCTGTGTCCTGGCTGGAAAGCGCCGGCATTGTTGGGTATGAAACCAAACCCATGGCCGTGGATGCCCTCAAGTGGGCAGCCTACACGTATGTGATTGCCGCACTTGGCTCTCTGGCCACGTTGCTTTACTACATTTCGATTGGGAATAGTCGCCGCAGCTAAATCTCGCTGGTTCATAACGTGCTATTACACTGTTATTTACGTATAATCCTCGGCTCCATTTGCGCCGAGGATTATTAGTAAGATATTGGGTATCAGTTGTTTGCCGACCAGCGTTGGGTCCATAGTGGTTTAGGCTGGTTAATAAGTGTTTGATAATCAGGGTAATATGGAAAATCCTCGGCGCAAATGGAGCCGAGGATTTTCTGTATGTTGCTGATACTCAGATAGTTGTTGACCATCCATTCTGTGTCGATACGCGTGGTTAAAGCACAGTAGGAGGCCACTGAGGCCATTCTGACGGGGGTGGGTGTGCTTTAACGGGGAGAGGAGGACGGGTGTGGAGGAACGAGGCGGGGTAGAGGCGACCGTGGGAACAGAGGCATCATTACCGGGACAAAAAAAGCCAGGTGGAGAAGAGCCTGGCGGAAAATCCGTTGAACTGCAGCGATTCGAACGCTGACTGAGGGAACCAAAATCCCTAGTGCTACCATTACACCACAGTTCAATTCGGGACTGCAAAGATAAAACAAATCTTTGGAAAAAGTGTTAACTTTGTCAAAATTTGTATGCAATGAAAGGTGTCAATATTTTTCTGGCCAATGGCTTCGAGGATATGGAAGCCCTGGGTACGCGGGATGTGCTGCTGCGCGGCGGCGTAGAGGCAAGGACCGTTTCCATTACGGACGATTACATGGTGGAAAGTTCCCACGGGCTGCCGGTTTCGGTAGATACCAACTGGGCCGATCTGGAAGTGATGGAACCCGGCACGGACAGCAAGGACGTCATGATTTTCCCGGGCGGGATGCCGGGCAGCAAGAACCTGGCCGGGCACACGGAACTGATGGAAATCCTGCAGGACCACTGGGCCCGCGGGGGCGCCGTGGCCGCCATTTGCGCCGCCCCCGGACTGGTGGTTTCCCAACTCCCCGGTCTGGAGGGGAAGGCATTCACCTGTTTCGATGGCTTTGAAGAAGCGCTCATCGGCAAAGGTGCTGTGTACAAGAAAGAAAGCACCGTCACGGACGGCAACCTCATTACCGGACGCGGGGCCGGACATGCCGTGAACTTTGGCCTGGCCATTCTCCGTTACCTGAAAGGAGACGAGGCCGCAGAAAAGGTGAAAGCGGGCCTGATGCTCTGATTATCCCCGTTTTTCGCGGAAAAAATCCAACATAAGGGTGGCGCACTCTTCCTGCAGTACGCCGCCCACTGCCTCTGTGCGGGGATGCAGCAGGGAAGGGGAGAAAAGTGAATATCCGCGGCGCTGGTCCGGGGCGCCGTACACAATGCGGCCCATCTGGGCCCAGGCCAGGGCGCCTGCGCACATGGGGCACGGCTCCACGGTTACATATAAGGTGCAGTCGTTCAGATATTTACCGCCCATGGCCTCCGTGGCGGCAGTAATGGCAATCATCTCCGCATGCGCAGTGGTATCGTGCAGCCTTTCCGTCTGGTTGTGTCCCCGGCCGATAATCCGGCCTTTCCACACCACAACGGCCCCAATGGGGATTTCTCCCTCTGCGAGAGCGGCTTTGGCCTCCAAAAGGGCCTCCCGCATCAATTTTTCGTCTTGCTCCATGTGGCAAAGATAGGAATTTATTTGTATCTTTGTGGAGTAAATAGGAGAAGGTCATGAAAATTACCAAGGCGGAATTTGCCGGAAGCAGCACGCGGGTTGCCCAAAAACCTGCGCGCAAAGCGCCCGAATTCGCTTTTATCGGCCGCTCCAATGTGGGTAAGAGTTCCCTCATCAACATGCTCACGGCCAACTCCAAGCTGGCCAAAACCTCCCAGACGCCCGGCAAAACCCAGCTGGTAAATCATTTTCTTATCAACGACAGCTGGTACCTGGTAGACCTTCCCGGTTACGGCTACGCCAAGCTGCCGGACAAGGAGCGCGCCAAGCTCAGGCACATTATCTGGGACTACATCAACAACTCCCAGGAGCTGGTGATGCTCATGGTGCTCATCGACTCCCGCCATCCCATGCAGGAAGTGGACCTCCGCTTCATCAGCGAGCTGGGAGAAAAGGGCATTCCCTTTGGTATCATCTTTACCAAGGCCGATAAAATGGGCACAGAAGCCCTTCAGATACAGCTGAACCAGAACAAAGGCCGCCTCCTGGAAGACTGGGAGGAACTGCCGCCTTGTTTTGTGTCATCGTCCGTAAAAGGACAAGGAAAGGAAGAAATTCTTAACTATATAGGATCTATACTTCAAACATTATGATCAATGATGTCCATAAGCACCGGATGGCGCTGTTTACTTGTGATGCCTCCCGCTATTTTGCGGAGAAGGTAGTAGCTGCAATGAACCGCATGAAAAGCCCGGAGGAGCCTGAAGTGGTCCTGGGGCCGCTGGAAATCACGCATTTCAGTGACGGTGAATTCCAGCCCTCCTTCCAGGAAAGCGTCCGTGGCGCTACCTGTTTCATCATCCAGTCCACGTTCCCGTCCACGGACAACCTGATGGAACTGCTCCTGTCCATCGATGCCGCCAAGCGTGCGTCGGCCAACAAAGTCATTGCCGTTATCCCGTATTATGGCTGGGCCCGCCAGGACCGCAAGGACAAACCGCGCGTGTCCATTGGCGCCAAACTGGTGGCCAACATGCTCAAGGTGGCCGGCACGGATGCCCTCATGACCTGCGACCTTCACGCAGACCAAATCCAGGGTTTCTTTGACTTTCCGGTAAACCACCTGTACGCCAGCTTTGACTTCCTGGACACCCTCAAAAAGCTCCAGAAGCAGTTCAAGGACACCCTCACGCTGGCCGCTCCGGACATGGGCGGCGCCAAGCGCGTCCATGCATATGCCAAGAACCTGCGCACGCCGGTGGTCATCTGCCACAAAACCCGCGCCCGGGCCAATGTGGTGGAGCGCATCACCCCCATCGGCGAGGTAGAAGGCCGCGACATTGTGATTATTGACGATATCATCGACACCGCCGGCACCCTCACGGAAGCCGCTAACGAGCTCATGAAGCGCGGCGCCCGCAGTGTGCGTGCCTTCGCGACGCACCCGGTGCTGTCCGGCCCTGCATACGAGCGTATCGACGCCAGCGCCCTGTCGGAGGTGTATGTAACGGATACCATTCCGCTGGACCCGGCCAAGAAGGAGTTCCAGAGCAAGTTCCGTGTGGTTTCCCTGGCCGATACCTTCGCCCGCATGATTCTCCGCGTGTATAACTACCAGCCCATATCCTCCGAATTCCCGCTGTAGGCCATGAAAACGCTCCTCGCTGCCATTATCTTCGTGGGAGTAGCCGTGCTGCTCCTGGGAGTGAATATTTTCTTCTTCCACCGGCCCTTCCCGGACGGAGAAATATCCACCAATCCGGAAATGCGCAAGCGGGGCATCAAGTGCGCCAAGCAGGAGGAACTGGAGCTGCTGCATGCGCAGAAGAAGGGCAAGACGGCCTGCGACGGCAATTATTCGGACGCCTGCGCCTCCTGCGGCCTGTACAGCAAGGAATGAAAGAGATTTGCTTCATTGTGAACCCCATTTCCGGGGGGAAGGACAAATCCGGAATTGTGGCAAGCGTCAGGAAACATCTTGACGCTTCGCTTTACAGGCCCGCCTTCCATTTTACGGAAAGGGCGGGGGAGGCGGAAAGCTTTGCGCATACCTGCAAGGCCGATGTCGTTGTGGCGGTGGGCGGCGACGGTACGGTGAGCGAGGTGGCCCGCGGCCTGGTGGGCACGGACAAGACGCTGGGTATTATCCCCTGCGGCAGCGGCGACGGCCTGGCCCTGCACCTGGGCATCAGTCGTACGCCGGCCAAAGCGGTAAAAACGCTGAATGAGGCCACAGAGGCGCGGATCGACGTAGCTTCCCTGAACGGCCGTCCGTTCTTCTGCACCGCCGGCATGGGCCTGGATGCGGACGTGAGCCTGGACTTCGCCCGCTCCACGCAGCGTGGCCTGGCCCGGTACATTGCTCTGGCCTGGGAAGAGTGGAAACACCACCCCGGAGACTTGTACACCATAAAAAGCGACAACGGGGAAAGTTGGAGCGGCAAGGCCGTTTTTGTGACTGTGGCCAACGCCAACCAGTGGGGGAACCAGGCGCGGATTGCGCCCATGGCCTCCCTGCAGGACGGCCTGCTGGACGTAATTGTGGTGCGCCCCTTCTCTACCGTGGAAATCCCGGACCTGGCGGCCCGCCTGATGACCGGCCTGGCCCCCACCAGCCGGCATGTCCTGCATTTCAGCGGCGCCGGTTTCCACATTACCCGGCAGCATCCTGGCGCGGTCCACTGCGACGGAGACCCCTTCGAGGACGGCACGGACTTTGCGCTCTCCGTCGCCCCCGCCGCCCTAAAGGTCCTGGTTCCGGCCGGGTATTTAGCAAGTATTTGAGTATGAGAAAGTTATTGTCTATAATAGGGAAAATCCTGGGAACCGTACTCCTGTTGTTTATACTGCTGGTGCTGGTGACGGACTTTTCACCTATTTACAATTTCCGCACGCCCCGGCCGTTCAGCGGACCGGACATCTTTAACCCCTATGCCTCCCTGGACAGCACGCTGGGCTGGAAACGGGCCAACTTTCACACGCATACCCGCGTGAGCGGCCCCTGGCCGGTGAACGAGTGCCCCTATGACGCCGCCTATACAGACTCGGTATACCGCAGCCTGGGCTACGATATTGTCACCTTTTCCAATCACAACGAGCTCACAAAACATCCCTACGACCCCTCCCTGCAGGTGAATGTGTATGAGCAAGGCTACAGCCCCTTCAAGTTCCACAAACTGGTGTTCGGCAGCCCGTCTGTACGGCACTGGGATCCGCTCCTTCCGTTTCTCACGTCCCAAAAGCAGTATGAACTGGACCGCCTGGGGAAGGATGCGGACTTCATTCAGATTAACCATCCGTACCGCACCGTCGGCTTTCCGCGGGAGCAGATAGAAAAACTTTCCGGTTACCAGATTATGGAGCTGGATACGCACGTAAGCACGGAAAACGAATACTGGGACTGGGCGCTCACGGCCGGCCATTACAGTTTTGGCCTGGCTAGTGACGACCTCCATCATCCGGAGCGCCACTGGCTCACCGCCATTCGCTGCAATTTTGTGAACACCCCTTCGGGCCGATACGAAGACCTCAAGGAGACGCTCCTGGGCGGCTGCTATTATGCCATGCGCGTGCCGGACTACGGCAACGGGGACTGGGAGGTAAAGCGGCAGAAAAACCGCGAACTCCCGTTTGTGAAGGCCATCGGCCTGGAGGAAAATACCCTTTACCTGACGCTTTCCCGGCGGGCCGACAGCATCCGGGTCAACGGCGCGGAGCACCGGACCCTGGCGATGGCCCTGGATACCTGCGCTATCCGTTACACCTTGCCTGAAAACGAGCCCTATGCCCGCCTCACAGCCTTTTTCCCGGACGGGGCGGTAATTTATACGAATCCTTTTGCCCGCTATGACGCCCGGGTGCAGGCGAATCCTTTCAACAACGCGCTGCAGCCGGTAAATACGGCGCTCACGCTCTTGTTTAACCTCTTGTTGGGCCTCCTTTGCGCCTGCGTACTCCGGCTTTTGGTAAAATTATGGCGATAAACTTGCATAAAAAGGCCTCCCTGACGGCCTATAGCCTGGTGCTGAGCCTCTATACGGCGTGTGCGTTCCACCTGCCGTTCTTCCGCTACCTTACCGAACACCTGGAGGGCGGCTTCAATGGCGTGCTGCTCACCCTGTCGGCCGCGTTTTTGCTGGTGGCCATCGACTTTTTTGTCTATTACCTGCTGGTGTTCCTGGGCCGCTTCGTGGGCAAGTGCGTGGTGGCGTTTACCCTCTTCGGGGATGCCGTGATGCTGTTTTTCGTGAATACCTACAATGTCCTCATCACCGACGAAATGATGGGCAACGCCATTAACACGCAGTACTCGGAGGCGGCCGGTTTCTTTGGCTGGGGCTTTGTGCTGTATGTGCTGCTCCTGGGCATCCTGCCCATGGTGTACGTGTTTGGCCGAAAAGTGGATTACGGCTCCTGGAAGGGCTTTGGGGCGCGTATCGGCGTGGCTCTGGCGCTGATAGCGGCGGTCATCTTCGGCAATATGAAAAACTGGCCCTGGATAGACCGCAATTCCACGGAACTGGGTGCGCTCATTGCCCCCTGGTCCTATATTGTGAACAGCATCCGCTACGAGCAGGCCAGGCACCGGGCGGAGCAGGAAGAGATCCTGCTGCCGGATGTGACGGGCGTCTCCGACACGCGCGATGTTTGTGTGCTCATCATCGGGGAAAGCGCCCGCCGGGACCATTTTTCGCTGTACGGTTACCCCAAGGAGACCAATCCTTACACCGCGCAGGACAGCGTGACGGCCCTTGTGGCCGATGCCTCCGCCACCTACACCCGTGCCGGAGTCAAAGCCATCCTGGAAGCGCAGGAGACAGGGGAGCTGTACGAGATTCTGCCCAACTACCTGCTCCGCGCGGGCGTGGATGTGAGCTGGCGCACCAGCAACTGGGGAGAGCCCCCGGTGAAAACGGAAAAATACTACCGCAAAGGAGACCTGAAGGCCCGTTTCCCCGAGGCCGATGACCGCTACGACGGCATCCTTTGGGAAGGCCTGCGGGAGGACATTGCCGCCAGCACGGCGGACAAAGTATTTGTGGTAATTCACACCTATACCAACCATGGACCGTCGTACTTTAGCAATTATCCGCCTGAATTTGAGGTGTTTACGCCCATTAACCCGTCGGTAGAGATGGGCAAGGTGAGCCGGGAGGAACTGTTCAACGCCTACGACAACAGCGTTGTGTACACGGACTGGCTCATTCATCGGACCATCGAACTGGTCCGGAGCCTTCCCGGCCGCCGCGGCTGCGTCCTTTTTGTCTCCGACCACGGGGAGTCCCTGGGAGAGAACAATTTGTACATGCACGGGGTTCCCATGGCCATGGCTCCGCGCGAGCAAATTGAGATTCCCTTTGTGGTGTGGGCCCCGGACATGGAGCTCAAATCCCCGGAAAAAGTGGGGCAACACCATGTTTTCCACTCCGTTTTGCGTTTCTTCGGCATAGACACGCCCTTTTTTGACGAAGAAATGTGTATCTTTGCACCGAAAAATGAATAAGATATGGCATTAGTAGCGATAGTCGGGAGACCGAACGTAGGAAAAAGCACGCTGTTCAACCGCCTGGTGGGCATGCGGCAGGCAATTGTGGACGAAACCGCCGGAGTCACGCGCGACCGTCATTACGGCAAGTGCGAGTGGTGCGGCCGGGAATTCTCCGTGGTGGATACGGGCGGGTACACGTCCAATTCGGACGACGTCTTCGAAGACGCCATCCGCCGGCAGGTGGGCATCGCCATAGAAGAGGCCGATGTTGTCCTGTTCATGTGCGAAGCCGCCACGGGCATCACGGACTATGACGCGGAAATCGCGGACCTGCTGCGCCGCAGCAAAAAGCCGGTCGTGCTTTGCGTGAACAAGGTGGACACCGGTGAAAAGATGTACGACGCCTTCGACTTCTACGGCCTGGGGCTCGGGGAAGTGTGGACCATTTCTGCCGCCAACGGCAGCGGCACCGGCGATCTTCTGGACGAGATTGTGAAGGCCCTTCCGGAAGAGGACGGCGCAGAGGAAGACCACGCGGACCTGCCGCACATCGCCATCGTGGGCCGCCCCAACGTGGGAAAATCGTCCCTGACCAATGCCCTGCTGGGAGAGGAACGCAACATTGTGACGCCGGTAGCCGGCACCACACGCGACTCCATCTCTACCTATTATAATAAGTTCGGCCACGAGTTCATGATTGTGGACACCGCCGGCATGCGCAAGCGCGGCAAGGTGACGGAGGACTTGGAGTTCTATTCCGTGCTCCGCGCCATGCGAACCATCGAACACTCAGACGTTTGCATCCTGATGATCGATGCCACCCTGGGCATGGAGGCGCAGGACATGAACATCTTCAACGTCATTCAGAAAAACCGCAAGGGCTGCGTGATTGTGGTGAACAAATGGGATCTCTTTGAGAAGGACGTGAACACCATGCGGGACTATACAGAGGGGCTCAAAGCCCGTCTGGCCCCGTTCAACGACATCCCCATCATCTTCACCTCCGTGCTCAACAAGCAGCGCATCCTGGATGTGCTGGACGCCGCCGCCCATGTGGCGGAGAACATGGCCCGGAAAATCCCCACCAGCCAGCTCAACGACGCTATGCTGCCGGAGATTGAGAACTATCCGCCGCCGGCATGGAAGGGCAAGTACATCAAGATCAAGTACGTGACGCAGCTTCCCACCCGCACGCCGCAGTTCGCCTTCTTCTGCAACCTGCCCCAGTGGGTGAAAGACCCGTATAAACGCTTCCTGGAGAACAAGTTACGGGAGCACTTCGACTTTGAAGGCTGCCCCATTCAAGTTTACACTAGAGCCAAATGATATGTTCGATGCAGTTAAGGTAAAAGACGAGTGCGTACAGTGGATACGCGACTGGTTCGAGGAAAACGGTAAGGGTTGCAATGCCGTGCTGGGTATTTCCGGCGGCAAGGACAGCAGCATTGCCGCTGCGCTGTGCGTGGAGGCCTTGGGCCGCGACCGGGTAATAGGCGTGACCATGCCCAATGGCGTACAGCCGGATATCGACGATTCTGTTAAACTTATTAACCACTTGGGTATCAAGCGCTACAACGTGAATATCGGAAGTTCTTTCGATGCGCTGATGAAGGAGGTGGAGGCGCAGCTGGGACACGAGGCATCGGCCCAGACGCGCATCAATATGGCCCCGCGTCTCAGGATGACCACCCTGTATGCCGTTTCGCAGAGCAACAACGGACGTGTGGTGAATACCTGCAATCTGTCGGAAGACTGGGTGGGGTACAGCACGCGTTACGGGGATGCCGCCGGCGACTTTTCGCCCCTGGGCGGCCTCACGGTGGCGGAAGTGCTGGCCATCGGCGAGGTGCTGGGCCTGCCGGAAGAACTGGTGCACAAGGCCCCGTCGGACGGCCTCACGGGCCTCACGGACGAGGACAATCTGGGCTTCACCTATGCGGTCCTGGACAAGTACATCCGCACGGGCGTATGCGAGGATCCGGACACCAAGGCGCTCATCGACAGGAAGCACAAAATGAACCTGTTCAAGCTCAAACCCATTCCCCATTTTGAACCAAAAATTTAGTTGTCGAATCCGTGGAGTTTTCCACGGATTTTTTTGTATCTTTGTAAAGTTATGGAAGTGAGGGATTATATGGACTTGCTGGAGCTGCAGCTCCGCATCAAGGAAGGGGTGGCGCAGGCCTTCCCGGGGAAGTATTGGGTGAAGGCGGAAATCAGCTCCTGGAGCCCGCGTGCCAACGGACATTGCTATCTGAGTCTGAGTCAGAGCAGGGGTGGGAAGTCCATTGCGGAATCCCGCGCCATGATCTGGAACTGGCAGTTCCCGCGCGTCAAGTACACCTTCGAGCAAGCCACCGGACAGCCCCTCCAGGCCGGCATCACGGTGCTGGTGCGTGTACAGGTGAGTTTCAGTGAGCTGTACGGCATCAGCCTTTTTATCGACGATATAGACCCTGCCTTTACCCTGGGAGAGAAGGCCCTGGAACGCAAACGTGCCATCGAGCGGCTGACGGCGGCCGGCTACATGGAAATGCAGAAGGAGCTCGGCCTGCCGGATGTCCCGTACCGGCTGGCCGTCATCACGTCCAAAAGTGCTGCCGGTTACCAGGATTTCCGGAACCATCTGCTGCATAATCCGGAGGGCTATGCTTTCCGGCTGGACCTCATGGAAGCCCTCATGCAAGGAGAACAGGCGCCCGCATCCATCCGCGCGGCGCTCCTTGAGGCTGGTGAACAGGCGTATGACGCCATCCTCATCCTGCGCGGTGGCGGCAGTGAACTGGACCTGGCCTGTTTTGACGACTATGACCTGGCCGTGGCCATCGCCACCTGCCCCGTGCCCGTTGTCACTGCCATCGGCCATGACAAGGACGTGCACATTGCAGACATGGTGGCGCATACTTCCGTGAAAACGCCCACTGCGCTGGCAGACCTTTTCCTGCAGGCGTACCAAGCACAGGATGCCATCCTGGACCGCTCCCGTGGCCGGATTGGCATGGCTGCCACCCGGCTGCTGAACCGGGAGGAGCTGCGGCTCAAGACCCTGGATGCCCGCGTGCAGCAGGCTGTGCAGCGCCGCATCGGGGATATGGACCGGCAGGTGAACGCCGTGCAGGCCCGCATCCGCCTGGCGCTCGCCAAAAAGCTGAGTGCGCATGAGAATGCCCTCCTGCGTGCCGCCGGCCGCATTTCCCGTGGGCTCACCGCTAAGTATACCCAGGTGGCCCGCCAGCGGGATGCCGCCGCGCACCGGCTCCAGTTTGCCGCCGCATCCCGTATCGGCCAGGAAGTAAGCGCCCTGGCGCTCAAGGAAGCCCGCATCAAGGCCACGGACCCGCGCAATATCCTGGCGCTGGGGTACGTGCTGGTTACCGGCAAGGACCACCAGGTGCTCAAGACCGTGGACAAGGTGGCCGTAGGGGACCGGATTGGCGTCCGTTTCTCGGACGGCGCCCTCACCGCCAAGGTGGACGAAATTTACAGTGAAACCATTGACAACAAAAAAGTGAACATCGCATGAACGAGAAGTTTGATTACGCAAAGGCCATTGCAGAGCTGGAGGCCATTGCGGCCAAGGTAGAGAACCCGGAAACCAAGCTGGACGATATCGACGCCCTGGTGGGGCGCAGCAAGGAACTGCTCAAGCAGTGCCGGGAGTACTTGCGCACCGTGAAGGAGAAGATTGATTCACTGGACAAGGAATGACACAAAACGATTAACCGATATGCAAAAGATTTACGAGACCGACCCCTGGCTCATGCCGTACAAGGACGCCATAGACGCCCGGCACGAGCATATCTGGCAAACCCTCAGACATATTGCAGGTGACGGCAAGCTCAAAGATGCCGTGAACAACCACATGTTCTACGGCCTGCACAAGTGCGAGGACGGCAGCTGGGTGTTCCGCGAGTATGCCCCCAACGCCAACAAAATCTTCCTGATCGGAGACTTCAACAACTGGAAGCGCACGGACGGCTATGCCCTCCGGCCCATCGGCGGCGGCAACTGGGAGCTGAAACTTCCCGCCCTGTTCCTCAAGCATGGGGAACTGTACAAACTGTACATCGAATGGCCCGGCGGCGGGGGAGAGCGCCTTCCCTCCTATGCCACCCGTGTAGTTCAGGACGAGGTCACCAAGGTGTTCAGCGCCCAGGTGTGGGATCCGGAGAAAAAATATGTCTGGAAGCATGAGCATGCCGGCAAGCGCCCCAATCCGTTCATCTACGAGTGCCACATTGGCATGGCGTCGGAGAAGGAAAAAGTAGGCACCTTTGAGGAATTCCGCCGGGATGTCCTTCCGCGTGTAAAAAAACTGGGCTACGATACCCTGCAAATCATGGCCCTGCAGGAGCATCCGTATTACGGTTCCTTCGGCTATCAGGTGAGCAATTTCTTTGCCCTCAGCTCGCGTTTTGGTACCCCGGAGGAGTTCAAGGCTCTGGTGGACGACGCCCACGGCAAGGGCATCGCCGTCATCATGGATATTGTCCACAGCCACAGTGTGAAAAATTCGCTGGAGGGCCTGGCCTATTTTGACGGAACGGATTACCTGTACTTCCACAGCGGCCCCAAGGGAGATCATCCGGCATGGGGCTCCCGCTGCTTTGACTATGGCAAGGACGCTACCCGTTACTTCCTGCTGTCCAACGTAAAATACTGGATGGAAGAGTACCACATAGACGGTTTCCGCTTCGACGGGGTCACCTCCATGCTGTACTGGGACCACGGCCTGGGCAAGGACTTCGGCAATTACAGCCTGTATTTTGACGGTGGCGTGGACGAGGATGCCGTTATTTATCTGGCGCTGGCCAACATGCTGGTCAAGGAAATGAGCCCCAGCGGCTTCTGCATCGCGGAAGATATGTCCGGCATGGCCGGTCTGGCCGCCCCGTTCCAGGCTTTTGGCGTGGGCTTCGACTTCCGCATGAGCATGGGCGTGGCCGACCACTGGATCAAGTGGATCAAGGAAAAGAGCGACGAGCAGTGGTCCATGGGCGAGGTCTGGTGGGAGCTTTCCAACAAGCGGGCCGACGAAAAAACCATCTCGTACGCGGAATGCCACGACCAAGCCCTGGTGGGAGACAAAACCATCATCTTCCGCCTCATGGACAAGGAGATGTACTACTGCATGAACATAGGCTCGCAGAACGATATCGTGGACCGCGGCATAGCCCTTCACAAGATGATTCGCCTGGTAACGGCCGGTACCGCCGGCAACGGCTATCTCAACTTCATGGGCAATGAGTTCGGCCATCCGGAATGGATAGACTTCCCGCGGGAAGGGAACGGCTGGTCGTTCAAGTATGCCCGCCGCCAGTGGTCCCTGTCAGACAACCCGGATTTGCGCTATGGCATGCTCAATCAGTTCGACCGGGATATGGTGCATCTTTTCCGCAAGGAAAACCTTCTGGCTCAGCGCCCTGAGCTTTTGGTGGCGGACGAAGAAAAGAAAATCTTGATTTTCAAACGAAAAAACTGTATCTTTGCGCTGAATTTCTCGCCCACCGGATCCTTCGCGGATTATGGCTTTTCGGCCCCGGCGGGGGACTATGTGAATGTGCTGGACAGCGACCAGTCCGTATACAACGGATTCGGCCGCCTGCAGCTGGGTGAACGTCACACAGCCTTGCCCGAGAGATGCCCGAACGGCAATCAGGCCTACGACCACACCCTCAAGGTGTATCTGCCGGCCCGTTGTGCCATGGTTTTGAAGCAAGAATAAATTCATTTATATGGCTTTTTTGAAATTCAACAAGTCTGAACTCGTCAATCTCGAGTATTCCCTGAAACGCGAGATTATTTTGGCGAACAAGACCGGTGCGTACTGCAACACGTCCATCGTCACTTGCAACACGCGGCGTTACCACGGCCTCCTGGCTGTACCGGTGGAACAGTTCGGCGGCTACAGGCATATTTTGCTGAGTTCCCTCGATGAGAGCCTCACCCTTCGCGGCAAGCGTTTTAACCTGGGTATCCATTGCTACGGCGATGTATACGAGCCGCGCGGGCACAAGTACATCGTGGACTTCGATGCAGATCCCGTTCCCACCGTCATCTACAAAATCGGGGAGATGGTCTTCCGCAAGACCATCGTCCTTTGTCCCGATGAGAACCAGCTGCTCATCAAGTATGAGTTGGAAAAAGCACCCGCCAAGGTGAAGCTGGAGCTCAAGCCTTTCCTGGCTTTCCGTAACTTCCATGCCCTCACCGGAGAAAACGACCAGGCCTGCACGGACTATGAGCCCGTACAGAACGGCGCCGCCTTCAACATGTATCCGGGCTTCCCGGACCTGAACCTGCAGCTGAGCACCTCGGCCAGTGCGTTCAAGTACGCTCCGGACTGGTACAAAGGCATCACCTATTCGGACGAGATGCGCCGCGGCTATGACTGCCGCGAGGACCTCTGGGTGCCCGGCACCTTTGAGACGGAGCTCAAGCCCGGCGATTCCATCGTGTTCTCAGCCACGGCAGGGGAGCCTGTCAATGCCACTGCGCTCAAGCGCAAGTTCACGGCAACGGTGGACAAGATTGGTCCCATCACCTCCTTCCATGACCAGCTGGTCCGCCAGTGCAACTCCCTTATCCGGGTCGACAATGGCAAAAAACGGATTGTAGCCGGTTACAGCTGGCTGTTCACGGGCCTTCTGCGGGAAACCCTGGCTTCCCTGGCCGGTCTTACGCTGTATGCCAACGGAGATGCCAAGCTGTTCGAGGAAATCCTGGATAACCTCATTGCCGACGAACAGGAGCGCCTTACGCGCCGCACCACGCAGGTGGAAGCGCCGCTTTACCTGGCCATCACCCTGCAGCAGTACATTGCCTTCGGGGCCGACGAAAAAGCTGTCTGGGCCAAGTACGGTCCGGTGCTGAAGAGTGTCATCGAAAGCTACTTGCCCGGTGTCCGCCAGGAAGTGGCCATGCAGCCCAACGGCCTCCTGTGGGCCCAGAAGGACGGTGTGGCCCTCACCTGGATGAACGCATATATCAACGGCCGCGCCGTTACGGAACGCGCCGGCTATCAGGTAGAAACCAACGCCATGTGGTACAATGCCATCGCGTTTGCCCTGGAGCATGAGCGCAAGAACAGCGCTTTCTACAAGAAGTGGACGCCCATCAAGGAACTCATCGAGCAAAACTTCCAGCCCCTGTTCTGGAATGCGGATCTGGGCTTCCTGGCAGACTATGTGGACAACGCCGGTCAGCACCTGGAGCTGCGTCCCAACCAGCTGTGGGCCGTTTCCCTGGACCACCGCTGCGTAGACGACGAAGTCATCAGCGAGGTCATGCGCGTGGTGAATGCAGAGCTGGTCACCCGTCGCGGTATCCGCACCCTGAGCCCGCGCGACGTCCGTTACAAGGGCGTTTATGAGGGAACGCAACTGCAGCGGGACGAGGCCTACCACAACGGTTGCGCCTGGCCTTATCTGCTGTCCCAATACTGCTACGCCAGTTTCAACATGATGGGCAAAAACTTCATCAAGCGGGCGGAATGGCTCACGGAAGGCTTCTACGAGGACCTCTCCAAGCACGGTGTGGGCTGCTTCAGTGAACTCTACGACGGAGACCCGCCGCACGAGCCTCATGGCGCCATTTCGTCGGCCATGACCACCGCCGCCCTTCTGAATATCAACTGGCTCATCGAAAAATACAGGGAGGAATAAGTTATGAGAGTATTAATGTTTGGCTGGGAGTTTCCTCCCCATATCGCAGGCGGTCTGGGTACGGCCTGTGAAGGTATCGTAAAGGGCCTGGCCCACAACGGCGTGGAAACGCTGTTCGTGATGCCGTCGGCCTCCGGTGATGAAGACCAAAGCGCCACCACCATCATCAATGCCTCGGATGTGGCCGTGGACACCATGGCAGAAACCGTGGACGAATTCCTGGACAAGGTCAAGTTCATCCACATCGGTTCCAATATGGTTCCCTACGCAGATCCCGAAGAGTTTGGCAAACTGGTGGAAGAAGAGAAAAAGCGCCAGGTGAAAGATTTCTCCATCAGCTACGGACAAAAGTTCAAGTTCTCCGGCAAATACGGAGCCAATCTGATGGAGGAAGTCGCCCGCTACGCCATGGTGGGCGGCACCATCGCCATGCAGCACAAGGATGAATTCGACGTCATCCACGCGCACGACTGGCTCACCTATTATGCCGGTATCGCCGCCAAGGAGCTCACCGGCAAGCCGCTGGTCATCCATGTGCACGCCACCTCGTTCGACCGTGGCAGCGTGGACAACATCGACACCCGCGTGTATGCTATAGAGAAACGCGGCATGGAGATGGCGGACCGCGTGGTCACCGTGAGCGACCTCACCCGCAACATTGTCATCACCCGCTATGGGATTGACCCTGCCAAGGTGGTTACCGTGCACAACGCGGTAGACTTCAGCGGCCGGGAGAACCTCCAGGTGGAGCGTGGCGTCAAGGAGCCCGTGGTTACTTTCCTGGGCCGTATTACCTATCAGAAAGGTCCTGAATATTTCATCGAGGCGGCGGCCAAGGTGCTCAAGCGCACCAAGAACGTACGCTTTGTGATGGCAGGCAGCGGCGACATGATGAACCGTGCCATCCGTCACGCCGCCCGCCTGGGCATCAGCGACCGTTTCCATTTCACCGGATTCCTGCGCGGAGCAGACGTCCAGAAGATGTTCGCCCTCTCGGACGTATACATCATGCCGTCCATCTCCGAGCCCTTCGGCATTTCGCCGCTGGAGGCCATGCGCACCGGTGTTCCGTCCATCATCTCCAAGCAGTCCGGTGCGGCGGAAGTACTCAAATATGCCTTCAAGATAGACTTCTGGGATGTGGACGCCATGGCAGACGATATCCACGCCCTCCTGAGCTATCCTGCCCTGGCAGACTTCAGCGCCCGCATGGGCTATGACGAAGTGAACGCCCTCAAATGGAACGGCGCCACCGCCAAACTCAAAAAAGTTTATGAATCAGTTGTAAAATAAACCATTATGGCAACCAAGAGCATTTGCCTGTATTTTCAGGTCCATCAACCCACCCGGCTCCGCCTGTACAGATTTTTCGATATCGGCAAGGATTCCCACTATTACGATGACTTTGCCAACCGCACCATCCTGCGCCGCGTAGCGCAGAAGTGCTACCTGCCCATGAACCAGCAGATGCTGGAACTCATCAACAAGAACAAGGGCAAGTTCAAGATTTGCTATTCCATTTCCGGCAGCGCCCTGGAGCAGTTCCAGCGCTTCTGCCCGGAAGTAATTGCCAGCTTCAAGGCCCTGGCGGAAACCGGCAAGGTGGAATTCCTGGCCGAAACCTATTATCATTCCCTGGCCTCCCTGGCCAACGAGTCGGAATTCCGCGCCCAGGTGGAGAAGCACGCCGCCAAGATTGAAGAACTCTTTGGCGTAAAGCCCACCGCTTTCCGCAACACGGAGCTCATCTACTCCAACGGCATCGGCGAAATGGTGTACGACATGGGCTACAAGACCATGCTCACCGAGGGCGCCCGCCACATCATGGGCTGGCGGAGCCCCAACTACGTGTACACTGGTGAAACGCAGCCCAAACTGAAACTCCTCCTTCGCAACTATACCCTCTCGGACGACATCGCCTTCCGTTTCTCGCAGAACAAGGTCACCGCAGAACAGTATGTGGGCTGGATGAAGGAGAATGCCAAGGACGGCGACATCGTGAACCTGTTCATGGATTACGAGACTTTCGGTGAGCACCAGGGGGCAGAGAGCGGCATCTTCGATTTCATGCGCGAACTGCCCGCCGCCGTTATCAAGGACGGTACCTTCAACTTTGTGACCCCCTCCGAGGCCACCAAGAAGTACAAGGCCGTGTCGGACATCGCCGTAGACGATCCCATCTCCTGGGCCGACGAAGAGCGCGACCTCACCGCCTGGCTGGGTAACGAACTCCAGAACGAGGCCTTCAAGAAGGTGTACGCCATGACGGAGAAACTCTCCATTGTGAACGACCCCGAACTCTGGGAGGACTTTGGCCACCTGCAGGAGAGCGACCACTTCTACTATATGTGTACCAAGTTCTTCTCGGACGGGGAAGTGCACAAGTATTTCAACCCGTACGACACCCCGTACGAGGCTTTCATCAACTACATGAACGTGATTTCCGACTTCCAAATCCGCCTGGACGAAAAACGGGCGGCCCTCGATGTGAGAGAGACCGTCGCTGAGGAGTTGGGCGCGAAGAAGCGGAAGAAGAAATAATGGATTATTTATTTGAAGTAAGCTGGGAGGTCTGTAACAAGGTTGGCGGCATCTATACGGTTGTCGCCACCAAGGCCCTCTATTTGAGTGAAGAGCTGGGAAGGCATCACATTTTTATCGGCCCGGATGTATGGATGCACCGTGCCGGCAACCCGGATTTTCTGGAAGACCCCAGGCTGTACCGTTCCTGGAAAGCCCAGGCGGCTACGGAGGGGCTCCGTTTCCGTGTAGGCCGATGGAATATTCCCGGCAAGCCCGTTGCCATTCTGGTAGACTACAAGTCCTTCCTGCCGCAGGCCGACGACATTCTTGGCGGGCTGTGGAGGGACTACGGCGTAGACTCCATCTCCGGCAACTGGGATTATAAAGAGTCGGCCGTATTCGGTATCATCGCCGGCAAGGTGATCGAGAGCTTCTGGAACTACAACCTCAAGGGCGGCGAAAAAGTCGTTGCCCAGTTCCACGAGTGGCAGACGGGTGCAGGCATCCTGCACCTGAAGAAAGCGGGTATCCCCGTGGCTACGGCGTTCACCACCCACGCCACCATGATGGGCCGCTGCATCGCCGGGAACAATCTGCCGCTGTACGACCAGTTAAGCACCTACAACGGGGACGAGATGGCCGCCCGGTTTAACGTAAAGGCCATCTATTCCCTGGAGAAAAAATCGGCCGAGAATGCGGACGTATTCACAACGGTGAGCGACATCACCGCCAAGGAGTGCGCCCAGTTCCTGCGTCCGGTAGATGTAGTTACCCCGAACGGCTTTGAGAACAGCTTTACTCCTGCCAACGACGATGACTACAAAGCGCAGCACGACGCCGCCCGCGAGCGTATCATAGAGGTGGCTTCGGCCATGAGCGCGGAAGAGGTTCCCGCAGACGCCCTGTTCATCTGTATCGGCGGCCGTTACGAGTACCGGAACAAGGGAATCGATGTGTTTATCGACGCCCTGGACCGCGTGAACCGCGGAGAAGACGTCGGCCGCAGCATCCAGGCCTTCATCATGATTCCTTCCGGCCATCACGGCCCGGACAAAGGCCTGCAGGCCAAGCTGGACGGAAACGGAGATATCCACTACCAGTGCCAGAGTTCCCATTATCTGCAAAACGCGGAGTTTGATACCATTACCCGCCGTCTGCGCGAGGTGGGCCTGAACAATGCCATGGGGAACAAAGTGAAGGTGTATTTCATCCCGTCCTATCTGAACGGTGATGACGGCATCTTCAACCTGCCGTACTACCAGCTTCTGTGCGGCATGGACCTGGCGTTGTTCCCGTCCTACTATGAACCGTGGGGCTACACTCCGCTGGAGGCCCTGGCCTTCCGCGTCCCTACGCTTACCACCACGCTGGCCGGTTTCGGCCTGTGGGTCCAAACCCATTACAAGAAGAAACACCCCGGCATCACCGTCCTGGAGCGCAACGACAGCAATTACCAGGAAGTGGTGGAGGGCACTGCAGCGCGCATCCGCGAGATGGCGTCGCTGGACAAAAAGACACGCAAAGTGTACCGGGAAAATGCCCGGGAGGTGGCACAGATCGCCCTGTGGGACCATCAGATTCAATATTATAAGGAGGCGTATTCCCTCGCCCTGTCCCGTGTACAGGAGCGTAGTGATTCCTATCATCAAAAGAAGAAGACAATGCAGTATTTTAAAGCAGACGTAACCAACCCCAGCTGGCGCAGCATCCTGGTGACCCGTCACCTTCCGGAAAAGCTGTCCCGGCTTGAGAAACTGTCTAAGAACCTGTGGTGGTGCTGGAACGAGAGCGCAAAGGCCCTGTTCCGCAGCATCGACCCGGATGTGTGGCACAAGAGCGGCCATAACCCGCTTGCTGTGCTGGATACCGTGAGTATCAAGCGTTTCCAGCAGCTGTCGGAGGACGAGGAGTTCCTTGCCCAGATGAAGGCTGTCCTGGACGAATTCGACACCTATATGGCCGCCAAGGCCCAGCGCAAAGACCCTTCTATCGCGTACTTCTGTATGGAGTATGGTCTGGATACCTCCCTTAAGATTTATTCCGGCGGTCTGGGTATCCTGGCCGGCGACTACCTCAAGGAAACGTCCGACATGAACGTGAACCTGGTGGCTGTGGGCCTGCTGTATCGTTACGGTTACTTTAACCAGGTGCTCAGCGCCCAGGGTTATCAGGTGGCCGGCTACGATGCCCAGGACTTCACCAAGATTCCCGCCGTGCCGGTGCTGGACAAAGACGGCAACTGGGTAACCACCTCCGTGGCATTCCCGGGCCGTAACCTGACCGCCCGCCTGTGGAAGGTGGAAGTGGGCCGTAGAGACCTGTACCTGATGGATACGGACTATGAAGCCAATATCCCGGAAGACCGCGAGGTTACCTATCACCTCTATGGCGGCAACTGGGAGAACCGCCTTAAGCAGGAACTCCTGCTGGGCGTGGGCGGTATCCGTGCCCTCCGCAAACTGGGCCTGGACCCGCAGGTGTACCACTGCAACGAGGGCCATGCCGCGTTCATCGGCATGGAGCGTCTGCGTGAGTACATCGAGAAAGACAACCTGGACTTCACCGAGGCCCTGGAGGTGGTGCGCGCCAGCTCGCTGTTTACCACCCACACGCCGGTTCCTGCAGGCCACGATGCCTTTGACGAAGGCCTCCTGCGCCAGTATATCGGCCACTATCCGGCACGCCTGAAAGTGGACTGGGAAACCCTCATGTCCCTGGGTAAGGACAATCCGCTGGATGTGAACGAGAAGTTCTCCATGAGTAACCTCGCCGCCAATATTTCGCAGAACGTGAACGGTGTTTCCATGCTGCACGGCAAGGTGTCCCAGGAGATTTTCGCCCACATGTATCCGGGCTATCTGCCGGAGGAACTCTTTGTGAGCTACGTCACCAACGGCGTGCACTATCCTACCTGGTGCGCTCCCGAATGGAAGCCGGTACACGCCAAGGTGTTCGGCCCTCAGTTTGCTACGCACCATTACGACAAGTCCTGCTTCGAAGGCATCTACGGGGTGTCGGACAAGGATGTATGGAACGTGAAGAAGCAGCTGAAGGTCAAGCTCATGGACTTCATCCGCGAGCGCCTGCAGGACAACACCATCAGCAACCATTACAGCCCGTCCGAGCTGGTGGCCATCATGGATACCCTCCGTGACGATGTCCTCACCATCGGCTTCGCCCGTCGTTTCGCTACCTACAAGCGTGCCACGCTGCTGTTCCGCGATCTGGACCGCCTGGACAAGATTGTGAACAATCCCACCCAGCCCGTGCAGTTCCTCTTCGCCGGTAAGGCCCACCCGGCCGACAAAGCCGGCCAGGACCTTATCAAGCAGATTGTGGACATTTCCAAGGACCCCCGCTTCATCGGCAAGATTGTATTCGTACCCGGTTACGACATCACCCTGGCCAAGCGCATGGTCCAGGGCGTAGATGTGTGGATGAACAATCCTACCCGTCCGCAGGAGGCTTCCGGTACTTCCGGTGAAAAGGCGGCCATGAACGGCACCATGCACTTCTCCGTGCTGGACGGCTGGTGGGTGGAAGGCTACAAGGAAGGTGCCGGTTGGGCGCTTCCCATCGAGCAGGCCTACGAAGACAACAACTTCCAGAACGAGCTTGACGCCGCCACCATCTATCAGATCCTGGAGAACGACATTGCTCCGGCCTATTACAATGTAGACCGTACCACGGGCCGCAGCTCCGAGTGGATTGGTTACATCAAGAATACCATCGCCCAGGTGGCTTGCAACTTCACCACCAACCGCATGCTCACAGACTATGTGAACCAGTACTATGAGCCGCAGAGCAAGGCTTCCAAGGCGTTCAAAGCCAAGGACTTTGCCAAGGCCCGCGAACTGGCTGCCTGGAAGACGCATGTGCGCCGCGAGTGGGAGAATGTCCAGCAAACCTGGCGTTCCGCTCCGGAGACTTCCTACGACATCACCCAGTCCAAGCCGTACAAGGCTTCCATGAAGGTGCAGCTGGGCGGTCTGAAACCGCAGGATGTGGGCGTGGAAGTGGTGTTTGCCCAATCCGACAAACACGGCAAACTGCACATCGTGGAGGTTCAGCCGTTCAAGTTTGTCTCCTGCAAGGATGGCGAGGCTACCTATGAGGTGAGCATGCTGCCGGAGAAGACCGGTGCATACCAGGTAGGTGCCCGTATCTTTGCTACGCATCCGCTCCTGGCGCATCGTCAGGCTTTTGAGTGCGTAAAGTGGCTGTAGTAACCACAGGTTTTTTTGACGGTGTCCATCTTGGGCACCGTCATGTGCTTTCCGCAGTGGTCTCCTCTGCCCGGGAACGGGGGGAGGAGGCCGTTGTGGTAACGTTCTGGCCGCATCCGAGGACGGTTTTGCAACAGGATGCGCGGGAGTTTCGGATACTGACTTCGCTGGAGGAGAAGAAGGCGCTGCTTGCGGCCGCCGGCATCGACCGGGTGGAGGTGCTGCCCTTCACGCGGGAATTTGCCGCCATGACGGCACTGGAGTATCTCCAACTGCTCCGGGACAAGTATGACGCCTCGCTCGTTGTCATGGGCTTTGATAACCGGATAGGCAGCGACAGATTAACGATAGACGCATTGACGGGCGCATTTGAGTCCCGGAAACCTTCGTCGCTTCGCTCCTCGTCCCTCCCAACGTCCCTTCTGGCCGTTGGGCCCCTCCCGTTCACATGGCCACGGGCGGCCATGGTTTCCGGAGACCCAAATGCGCCCGTCATTTCTTCTACAAAGATTCGGAATGCGTTGCAGGAGGGAAGGGTAGAGGAGGCGAATGCCATGCTGGGATACCGCTATGGGCTATATGGCGCTGTAGTGGCCGGAAACCAGCTGGGACGGACGATGGGATTTCCTACGGCCAATATGCAGCTGTATGAGCCGCTCAAGCTGGTGCCGGCCAATGGCGTGTATGCCGTTGAGGCGGAGGTGCTGGGTACCACCTATAAGGGCATGTGCAACATTGGCATGCGCCCGACGGTGGGCGGAGCGTCCCGTACCATTGAGACGCACATCCTGGACTTCGACCAGGACATCTACGGCTTGCCGCTCAGGATCCGCTTTCTCCGCCGCATCCGCGACGAGCGCAAATTTCCCTCCCTGGAAGCGCTCCGCGAGCAATTGACGCTGGATGCTTTGAATTGTAAAAAGTAATTGCTACCTTTGCATACAGATAAACTGCGACGGCCTAAAAGGGTCGTTGCAACTTTTTTTGACAAAGTAACAAGGAAAACATATGGCTATTGAAATGATGACCCAGGCGGGTCTTGACAAGATCAAGAAGGAACTCGCCGAAGCACTGGCCCAGCGGCCGGTAATCTCCGCAGCCATTGCGGAGGCCCGGGAGAAGGGAGACCTCTCCGAAAATGCAGAATATGACGCTGCCCGTGATGCGCAGGGACTGCTGGAAGTGAAGATTGCCCGCCTGAAGGAAAAGGTGGCCAACGCCCGCGTCATCGACGAGAGCAAACTGTCGGCCGACACGGTCCAACTCCTTTCCAAGGTGAAAGTGAAAAACCTCGCCAACAAAATGGTGATGAATTTCCAGATTGTGCCGGAAAGCGAGGCGGACTTCTCCAAGGGCCTGTTGGCTGCCACTACGCCCATCGCCAAAGCCCTCATCGGCCATGGAAAGGGAGAAACCGTGGAGGCCAAGGTGCCCAGCGGTGTCATAAAATTCGAAATTCTGGAAATTACCCTCTAAGGCATGGCTACCATTTTTACCAAAATCGCCCAGGGCGAAATTCCGTCCTACAAGTGCGCGGAGAGCGAGGATTTCTATGCTTTCCTGGATATTTCGCCGCTGGCCGCCGGCCATACGCTGGTCATTCCCAAGAAGGTGGAGGACGACTATATCTTCCATCTGGATGCCGCTACGTACGAAGGCCTGTGGGCCTTTGCCCGCAAGGTGGCCGTGGCGCTGAAGGAGGCCGTCCCCTGCAAGCGTGTGGGAGTGGCTGTGCTGGGGATGGAAGTGCCGCATACGCACATCCATCTGGTGCCGCTGCAGACAGAAGGGGATATGGATTTCCGCAAGCCCAAGCTTCAGCTGGAGCCGGAGAAGATGCAGGAAATCGCCCAAAAAATTCTTGCCGCCTATGAGAAACTTTAACCGAATGCTGGCGGTGGCTGCCTTGGCGGCAGCCGTCTTGTCCTGCGGAAAGAATACGCAGCTGTCCGGCCGCCTGCACGAGGGTGCTGGGGAGGAGGTAATTGTCAAACTCCTGGATGTGAACCGTTTTCAGGTGCTGGATACCGTTAAGGTGGACGACAATGGCAACTTCAGCTATGCCCTGGACATGGAAGAAGGAAAGCCGGAGTTCATTTATCTGTTCCATGGAGAGCGCCAGATTGCCTCCCTGCTGCTGCAAAAGGGGGATAAGGTGCAGGTGGAAACGGATACTCTGGGCGCCTATTCCGTAGAGGGCTCCGAGGAAAGTGACAAACTGCAGAAGGTGGAGAACGCCTACCAGGCATTCCAGCGGGATATGGCCCGCATCTTTTCGCAGGAAGCCCGGCCGGATCAGGCGCTTTCCCGCCGCTATGTGGCTTACTACCGGGACCGTCTGGCCTATGTAATGGGCAATTCCCATTCCCTCACGGTGGTGCCGGTGCTGTTTCAGCAGGTGAATCCCTCATTCCCGGTATTCAGCCAGCCCACGGATGGCATCCTCATGCAGAACATCTGCGACTCCCTCAAAACCGTGTATCCGGCTTCGCGTTATGTGAAAGCCCTTGAGAAAGAGGCGGAGCGCCGGATGAGCATGATGGAGCTCAACACGCGTCTGCAGCAGGCCGGGGAAGTGGGCTACATAGACATGAGCCTGCCCGGAATCGATGGTAAGGCCGCAAAACTGAGCGACGCCTTGCAAAAGGTGACCATGGTGTATTTCTGGTCTGCTACGGCAGAGCAAAAGATGTTCAATCTGTCTTCTTTGGTGCCGCTGTATGAGGAATTCCACAAGAAGGGATTTGAGATTTATGCCGTGTCACTGGACAGCGACAAGAGCGCCTGGGCTGCTGCCGTGCGCAACCAGCAGTTGCCCTGGGTGAACGTATGTGACACGCGTGGAGCGCAGTCGCCGTATGTGATGTCCTATGGCATCGGCAGCCTGCCCATGGTATGGTTCATCGTGGATGGCACCATCGACACGGACGCCAAGGTGCGTACGGCCGATGAAATCCGTGGATACCTTCGCAAAAAGCTATAATGGCCAAAATCCTGTGCATTGAAACGTCCGCCTCTGCCTTGTCCGTGTGCCTGGCAGAGGATGGCCGTATTTTGGCGGACCGCGTTTGCGCGGAGCCGCGGCAGCAGGCGGCCCTGACCGCCCCGCTGGTGAAAGAGGTACTCTCTGCCGCCGGGGTTACGGTGAAGGACTGCGACGCGGTGTGTGTAAGCGCGGGTCCGGGTTCCTATACCGGCCTTCGCGTGGGGGCTTCCACCGCCAAGGGCCTGGCCTTTGGCGCGGGTATACCGCTTCTCGCCGTGGGAACGCTGGATGTGCTGGTTGCCGGCGCTCTCGGAGCGCAGCGACTCAGGGGGTCTGGGGGGATAGCCCCCCAGTCTGTCGAAGACAGTATTGAGCATGGGAACAATCGTTGGATTGTTCCCATGCTGGACGCCCGCAGGATGGAAGTCTATACTGCGGTGTATACGCCTGATGGTAAGCGGATTACGCCTGTTGAGGCACATGTGGTGACGGCGGATTCTTTTGCGGCGCAGCGGGCCCGGGGAAAGGTCCTTTTTGTGGGCGACGGTGCCCTCAAATGCAAGGAGGTCCTGGGCGGGGACGGCCTCTTTGTGGATGCGCAGCCGCTGGCCCGGAACATGGTGCCGCTGGCCTTTGAGGCTTTTCGGGCGGGGAAATTTGAAGACGTGGCCTACTTTGAGCCTTTCTACCTGAAAGACTTTGTGGCTACGGTATCCAAAAAGCAGCTCTGGTAAGGCTAAGAGGCCAGGCTCAGCAGCTGTTTCATATACGGGAATACAAAGTAACCGAAGTCCTTCAGGTGACCGTACAGCACGGAATCCTGAAGGATGCTTGTTTTTACCAGCTCAAACTTGACGTTGAGGGTGTCAAAAACAATAGCGATGAGCCCCAGGACAAGGGCGGTGACCAGGATGGAAAAAATAAAGCCCAAGGCCCGGTTGAGCCACCCCAAGGAGGCCATCTCTACCGCTTTGGTAATGAGTTTGGCCAGAAGGATGACCACAATGAGCACGGCGATGAGCGTGGCGGCGAATCCCAGGATGTGCAGGACGGTTTCCGACACGGTGATGTACTTCTGGATGAAGTTGCAGGCGTAGGAAGAAAAATGGTACGCTACATATACGCTGAGCACGATGCCGGCCAGGGTGATGGCCTGCTCCAGAAAGCCTTTGGTAATGCCCCGGATGATACCCGGAATAAAGAGCAGAAGGATGACGATGTCCAGTGTGTTCATGTTGCTATTCCCACTTAAAATGATTATCTTTGCACTCTTAAGAAAGCGTGTGCAAAATTAGATAAAAAATATGACATTCAAAGAATACAAGGGGCTGGATTTAACGGAAACCGGCCGTCAGGTGCTGGAAAGATGGAAACGGAGCCGGGCGTTTGAAAAGTCGCTGGAGCTTCGTGAGGGTGCCCCTCAGTTTATCTTTTTTGAAGGGCCGCCCAGTGCCAACGGCATGCCGGGCATACACCATGTGATGGCCCGTTCCATCAAGGATGCTATTTGCCGATACAAGACCCAGACCGGCTTTCAGGTCAAACGCCGTGCCGGGTGGGATACCCACGGCCTGCCCGTAGAACTGGGCGTGGAAAAGAAGCTGGGTATCACCAAGGCGGATATCGGCACCAAAGTATCGGTAGAAGAATACAACGCCACCTGCCGCACGGAGGTGATGAAATATACCAAAGAGTGGGTGAACATGACCGAGCGCGTAGGATATTGGGTGGACATGACAGACCCTTACATCACCTACGACAACCGCTACATTGAAACCCTGTGGTATCTCCTGAAGAAAATTTACGACAAAGGGCTGCTCTACAAGGGCTACACCATTCAGCCGTATTCTCCTACAGACGGCACCGGCCTCAGCTCGCATGAACTCAACCAGCCGGGCTGCTACAAGGATGTGAGCGACACCACCGCTACGGTGCAGTTCGAGGTTATCAAGGACGGCGCTTCCCAGCCGCTGTTCGGCACCTATGCCTTCCCGGTGTATTTCCTGGCGTGGACCACTACGCCCTGGACGCTTCCGTCCAACACGGCGCTGTGCGTGGGCCCGGAGATAGAGTATGTGCGTGTGCTCTCCTTCAACCCGTATTCCGGTCAGCCGGCCATCTATGTGCTGGCCAAGGACCTGGTGGGCGCCTGGTTCAATCCCAAGGGAGAAAATGTTCCGCTGGATAGCTATCAGGCAGGGGACAAGGTGGTTCCCTGGAAACTGTTGGGCGGCAGCTGGAAAGGCTCGGAGCTCGTTGGCATGCGTTACCATCAGCTCATCCCGTGGTTCAGGCCGGACAGAGACGCCTTCCGCGTTATCTCCGGTGACTACGTAACCACCTCCGACGGTACGGGTATCGTCCATATCGCCCCCACTTTTGGTGCGGACGATAAACGGGTGGCTGCGGCTGCCGGCATCGGCGCCATCATGCCGCTGGACAAGGACGGCAATCCGCAGGCCCAGGTGGACCGTCAGGGACGCTTCATGCGCCTGGAAGACATGGAACCCGCCTACGCCGCTACGGTAGATCCGTCGTACAAGGAATATTCCGGCCGATATGTAAAGGCCGGCTATAAGCAATATTTCGAGCACGTGGAGGAGGAAGGCACGCTGGATATTGACCTTTGCGTGATGATGAAGGCCGACGGCCGTGCGTTCAAGGTGCAAAAGCATGTGCACAGTTATCCGCACAGCTGGCGCACAGACCTTCCCGTGCTGTACTACCCGCTGGACAGCTGGTTCATCAAGGCCAGCGCCGTGAAGGATGAGATGGTGGCCCTGAACAAGACCATCACCTGGAAACCCGCTTCCACCGGTACGGGCCGCTTTGGCCAGTGGCTGGAGAACATCCAGGACTGGAACCTGAGCCGCAGCCGCTACTGGGGCACGCCGCTACCCATCTGGCGCACGGAAGACGGCAAGGAGGAAAAGTGCATCGGCTCCCTGAAGGAGCTCTACGCAGAGATAGAAAAAGCGGTTGCCGCCGGCATTATGGCCTCCAACCCGCTCAAGGACAAGGGTTTCGACCCTGCCGATATGTCCCTGGAGAACTACAACAAGATAGACCTCCATCGGCCCTATGTGGACAGCCTGTACCTGGTGAGCCCTTCCGGCAAAAAGATGGTGCGCGAGACAGACCTCATTGACGTGTGGTTCGACTCCGGCGCCATGCCCTATGCCCAGGAAGGCCTCAGGAACCTGGCATCGCCCGCTTTTGGCGCCACGGCCGATTTTATTGCAGAAGGCGTGGACCAAACCCGCGGCTGGTTCTATACGCTGCATGCCATTCACACCATGATTTCCGGAACGCCTGCGTTTAAACGCGTGATTTCCAATGGTTTGGTGCTGGACAAGAACGGCAACAAAATGAGCAAGCGCCTGGGGAACGCAGTAGATCCGTTCAAGGCCCTGGATACCTATGGTGCCGACGCTCTTCGCTGGTACATGCTCACCAATGCGGAGCCCTGGGACAACCTCAAATTCGACGAAAATGGCGTGGCCGATGTCCGCCGCAAGTTCTTCGGCACGCTGTACAATACTTACGCCTTCTTTGCCCGTTACGCCAATATCGACGGGTGGGAGCCGGAAAAGGGAACCTCTCCGGTCTCTGAACTGGACAAATGGATTCTTTCCAAGCTCAATTCCGTCATCCGGGACGTTCGTGCCGCCTATGAGGATTACGACGTTAAATCGGCAGGCCGTATCCTGGAGACCTTCGTCTGTGACGATGTCTCCAACTGGTATGTCCGCCTCAACCGCGCCCGTTTCTGGGCGGGTGAGATGACGGCCGATAAGCAGGCCGCCTATCAAACGCTGTATCAGGTGCTTAAGACCGTTTCCATCCTGGGCGCCCCCATTGCCCCGTTCTTCATGGACCAGTTGTATCTGGACCTGACATCTGTCATTTCGAGCGAAGCCGAGAAATCTTCCGTGCACTTTGTCCTCATGCCGGAGGTAAACGCCGCCGTGATCGACACAGAGCTGGAAGAGCGTATGGCCCTGGCACAGCAGGCTACCTCGCTGGTGCTGGCCCTTCGCAAGAAGGTGAATATTCCGGTGCGTCAGCCCCTGCAGAAGGTGATGATTCCCGTGATTTCGGAGAAGGTCCGTTCCTGCCTGGAGGCTGTCAAGAAGATTATCCTGTCGGAGGTGAACGTAAAGGAAATGGAATTCATTGCAGACACCACCGGTATTATGACCCTGCGCATCAAGCCCAACTTCAAGGTGCTGGGCAAAACCTATGGCGCCCGCATGAAGGAAATCGCCGCCGCGTTTGGTACGCTGGAGCAGCCCGTGATTGCCGCCATCCAAAAGGCGGAAGGAGCAGGGGAGAGCTATACGCTGGCACTGCCCGGCGGAGAGGTGGTCCTCTCGCCCGGTGACTATGCCATCTCCTCGGAGGATATGCCCGGCTGGCTGGTGGCCTCGGAAGGTGCCCTTACCGTGGCGCTGGATATTGAAGTGACGCCGGAACTGCGCCGCGAGGGCCTGGCCCGTGAGTTGGTGAACCGCATCCAGAACCTGCGCAAGAGCTCCGGTTTTGAGGTGACGGACCGTATCGACACGGAAGTTTATGCGGACGATCCGGATTTGCAAGATGCCCTATCCGCCTTCGGGGCCTATGTGAAGGCACAGACACTGTCTCTTTCTATCGGCCTGCATCTTTTTGCAGAAGCCCCGGAAACGGCCGCCGAGGTGGAATGGACGGAAGGAACCATTAAACTGACTGTAAAACGTTAACTTAATATGGAAGAAGTCAACAAAACCCGCTATTCTGACGAGGAACTGGAAGAGTTCCGTGGCATTATCAACGAGATGTTGGACAAGGCCCGTACGGAGTACAATACCCTGCGGGAGGCAATGACCCACGCCGGCGGAAACGACATCCTGGACACCGCCCCTACCTTCAAGACGGTAGAGGACGACGGTGCTTTCCAGCTGTCCAAGGAGGAAGCCGGTGCCCTGGCCCAGCGTCAGTACAAGTTTATCCAGAACCTGGAAGCTGCCCTGGTGCGCATTGAGAACAAGACCTACGGCATTTGCCGCGTCACCGGGAAACTCATTCCCAAGGAGCGCCTGCGTCTGGTTCCGCATGCCACCACCACAGTAGAAGGAAAAGCCATCCTTGAAAAGACCGGTCGTAAGTAGTTCCTTATGAAGTGGTCTAAGGGGAAGTCTTTACTCCTTGTGGGCGTAGTGTTGGTCGTGATTGACCAGGTCATCAAGGTCCTGGTCAAGACGAACATGACGCTCGGGGAAAGCATTCCGGTGCTGGGAAACTGGTTCCAACTGCTCTTTGTGGAGAACAAGGGCATGGCCTTTGGCATGGCGTTCGGCGGGGTAGTGGGGAAGTACCTGCTCACCGCGTTCCGTATAGTGCTTTTTGGCGTACTCTGCTGGTGGATTGCCAAGCTGCTCCGCAGAGGGAATGTCCCCATGGGCGTGCTGGTGGGCCTTACGCTTATCACGGCCGGTGCGTTCGGCAATATTGTGGATTGCCTTTGCTATGGGCTCATCTTCAGCGAGTCCACCTATGATACGGTAGCAACACTGGGTTCTTACGCCCCCTTTATGCAGGGCAAGGTGGTGGATATGTTCTATTTCCCGCTCTGGACCTGGCCGTCCTGGGTACCTCTTGTTGGCGGAGACATTTTCTTTGAGCCGGTGTTCAACTTTGCAGACAGTTGCGTCACCGTGGGCGCTATCTATCTGATTCTCTTTCACTGGAAGTTCTTTGCAAAGGAATAATTTTTTACTACCTTTGCAATCCTTTTTGGAGGAATGGCCGAGTGGTCGATGGCGGCAGTCTTGAAAACTGTTGTGCTGCAAGGCACCGGGGGTTCGAATCCCTCTTCCTCCGCTTCAAAGCCGGCAAAAGCCGGCTTTTCGCGTCATCAGAGGGATTGCCGTAAAATGGAACTCGTTCAGTATTAATGAGTTATCAAAAATCGTCTATGTATACTTGCATAGACGATTTTGTATAAGTGCATGAGTGTTAAGTTTTTCCATTTTACGCTATATGTGCCCCGGCGAGTGTAAAGAAGCGTTACAGTTGTAAATGCAACTTTACACACTTACATTTCCGATTCAAAGCTGAATTCTCTGATTATCAGGAAGATACATTCTGCGGCACGGCGCTTGTATTGCGAGTGCGGGAATAATTGACTAAATTTGGCTTGTAAACGATGACATCGAAGAAAGGAAAGATACTGATTGTGGACGACAACGCCGGGATTCGCCAGGCGTTGAAGATCCTTCTGCCCATGCATTTCAGCGAGGTGGAAACGCTGCCTTCGCCCGTGACGCTGGTGAGTACGCTGGAGCGCTTCCGGCCGGATGTGGTGCTGCTGGATATGAACTTCAACACCAGCACCAATACGGGCAACGAAGGCCTGTACTGGGCCGGGGAAATCAAGAAGATGTTTCCGGAAGTGGAAGTGGTGCTGTTCACGGCTTATGCCGATATTGCCTTGGCGGTGGAGGGCATGAAGCGCGGCGCGTTTGACTTTATTGTGAAGCCGTGGGATAATGAGAAACTGGTGGACACGCTCACGACCGCCCGGGACAAGGCCCGGAAGGCAATGGGGAGAGATTCTTCGGCCAAAGGCCTCAGAATGACAGACGGCGGCCCGTCCTGTCATCCTGAGCGTAGCGAAGGATCTATGTTCTGGGGCACCTCCAGGCCGATGGCGGCCATTCGGAAGACCCTGGACAAGATAGCGCCCACGGATGCCACTGTGCTGATTACCGGCGAGAACGGTACCGGCAAGGATGTGCTGGCGCGGGAAATCCATGCCCATAGTCTCCGGAGCGGGAAACCCATGGTGGCGGTGGATGCCGGAGCCATTACGGAGACGCTGTTCGAGAGCGAACTTTTCGGTCACGTAAAAGGCGCGTTCACGGACGCTCATACAGACCACGTGGGCAAGTTCGAGCAGGCCGATGGCGGAACGCTGTTCCTGGACGAAATCGGCAATATTCCCTTGCACCTGCAGGCAAAGCTGCTGCGCGTGATTCAGAACCGCAGTGTGGTGCGCGTAGGCGGCTCCAAGGCTATTCCTGTGGATATCCGGCTCATCTGCGCCACCAATATGGACCTGGAGCAGCTGGTGCGGGAAGGGCGTTTCCGCGAGGATTTGTATTACCGCATCAATACGGTCCACATCCATCTGCCGGCGCTGCGTGAACGCAAGGAAGACATCGTTCCGCTGTCGCGACGCTTTCTGGAATGCTTCGCTGAAAAATACCATCGTCGCTTAACGGGGCTGGACGATTCTGCCAAGGCGGTGCTGGAAGGCAGCCACTGGAGCGGCAATATCCGCGAGCTGCAGAACTGCATCGAAAAGGCCGTCATTCTCTCCGATGGTACTGAACTGACGGCAAAAGATATTCAGTTGGAGCAATCCAAGCAGGGTACATCGACTTCCGGTACACTTAGGGCGGTTAATGAGGCCGAAGAGGAACGCTTGGTGCGGGAAGCCATGGAGCGAAGCAATGGAAACATCTCCGTGGCCGCGAAGATGCTGGGGGTCAGCCGGCCGACGATGTACGCAAAGCTGAAAAAATACGGCCTATGACCTTTACCGTCTGGCATATTGTGGGCGCAAGCACCATCGTCGCCATTGTTGCGGCGGTGGTTGCTTCTATCCGAACCAGACGGAAGGACATCAAGAAGGTAGCCTATATGATGGACGCCTTGGAGGACGGCGAACTGAATTTCCGTTTCCAGGACAAGAACAAGTTCAACCGCACCCTCAACCGTATCCGCACCATCTTCGAAAAGCAGCGTCAGGCGCACGAGCAAGACTCCTGGACCAAGCTCATCCGCGTGCTCACGCACGAGATAATGAATACGATCTCACCCATCGCTTCTCTCTCCGATGCGCTATCGAAGTCCATGGACGAAAACGGACACAGCGAACTGGATGTGAAGACAGGCTTGGAAACCATCAGCGACTCCTCCAAGAACCTCATCACGTTTGTGGAAACGTATCGACAACTCTCCGGCGTGGCCAGGCCGGTGAGGAAAGCCATCGACCTGAGTGAATTGATGGAAGGGGTCATCGCTTTGAACAGCGAATTCGCCGCCAGCTGTGGTGCTACCTGCAAGTATCGGCCAGAGGAGGATGATTTGATGATTTACGCCGATGAGGGGCAAATCTCGCAGATCCTCATCAACCTCATCAAAAATGCCCTACAGGCGGGCGCGAAGCACATCGACATAACCGCGAAGATGGGCAAGGATGATGACGTGATTATTCAGGTGAGCAACGATGGCGAGCCTATTCCTGTCTCTGCCCAGGAGCAGATATTTATTCCGTTCTACACCACCAAGAAAGATGGTTCTGGCATTGGTTTGTCCATCTCCCGCCAGATCATGCGGAACCATAACGGCACCATTGAACTGCTGCGCAGCGATGCCCAGCAGACCGTTTTTGAACTCCGGTTCAGGTAGTCTCCGTAGGAGAAAACTGGAGCGGCTTCAGCCCGAAAGGGAGAGTCTCGCAGTGGAACTGCCATAAGTTCGCGGGGGCGCACCGTGCCCCGGAGGACGGAACCAAAGCGAGTGAGCGCAGCTTTAGCGGAGCGAACTGGCTTTGACCGCTTTGATTATTAGCGATTACCGGAAATAATCACGAACTTTGTATTCTATAAACAGTGATTCATTATGGCTCGTAAAACATATTATTCTGGGAATGGAGTTTACCCTGGTCAGAGACTATCTCTTGCCGAGAAGTCTGCTCATCTTTACCATTACACTACATTTGAGTCATTTGTGAAAATATGGTTGTCGCAGGAGCTGCTATTTTCCCCGTTGAACAGGATGAACGATATTCAGGAAAAGAGCGTGCGGTGTGCGTCTCCTACTCTCGACAGTGCGGTTATGATGTTGGCATATCGAGAACAAAGGGAAGCGTATAAGCAAATTAGTTTTACGATGGATTATGACTCATACTTCAAAGGTTGTATGTCACCCACGATGTGGGGGCATTATGCGGACAAGAGTAACGGGGTATGTCTTGAACTTGATTCGTCATTGATTTCTTTCCCAGCCGGAGTGATGCGAGGTCCAATTCGCTATCAGAAGTATCTGGACCATTATATGCCTATACCAACTTCCTTAAGGTCATGGGATGATGTTGAAACATATATCCGTAAGAATGCGAAACGAATATTCTTTACTAAGCAGTCTAGCTGGAGAGATGAAAATGAGTACCGCGTTGTCTCACGTGATTTGCGATCTCTTAATATTGCAGGTGCAATCGTAGCGGTTTATCTTACTGCGAACAATTCAAAAGAATGCCTGCTCACAGAAAAGCTTGTTGACGGAAAAGCGCCCGTAAAGTATTTGACTTACTCATCGACTCTTGACAACCGATCCATCCCCGTGTTGAAAGACACTCGAAAAACACGTGAGTCCGATAATGCCGCTTTTCAAGCCCCTGACAATGTATTGGTGGAAATAGACAGACAAGCCCAAAAAAGGCTGAAAGAGCTAAAGCCTTTAAGGAAGTAGGTATTGGCTAATGCATTATTTCGCCTGCAAATCAAAGATTTGACTCTTGTTTGACTCCGCGGAATCGTTCCATTGAACGCGAACCCTGACCATACTCGGGGACTGGTCAAAGACCATATATCTTAGTTCAAATGAATGTCCGCCAAGCAAACGAGAATATGGAAGGACACCACTGCTTAATAGCGGGAATTGTTCTGCGTTTTCAAGCACCTCGACCTGTACATTAGATGCAGAGGCCTGTCCATTGTTTGTGATTGTCACGAATAAATTGCCCGGCTTTACATATCGTGAGCGAGCATCCAGATTGGCGATGGCCTTAGCCGCTTCCTGCTCATGTATTTCATTTACTTGATGCTGAGCAATTTCAAGCTCCAATGGCTTCAGCCTTTTATCGTGTCGGATGTACACGAAGATAGAAAAGCCCAGCGCGGCAGCAGAAAACACAAGAGCAATAATATTCAGAACCATAATCTTTGCTGTTCAATCTTTTTATTTCGTGGCATAAAGATACGCATTTATATTGTCTGATAAACAATATAATACAAACGATTATGATTTACGGTTATATCAGAGTCAGCAGTGACAAACAGACTGTCGAGAATCAGCGGTTCGAAATCAACAATTTCTGCAGCAGAGAATCCATGACCATCGACGGGTGGATTGAGGAGACCATCAGCGGCACTAAGAACTACAACAAACGTCAACTGGGTAAACTTCTCAAGCGCGTCCAGAAGGATGATCTCATAATCTGCGCGGAACTATCCCGCCTGGGACGCAACCTGTTTATGATTATGGAAATTCTGAACATCTGTATGACGAAAGAGTGCCGTGTTTGGACTATCAAGGATAATTATAGGCTTGGCGATGACATTCAAAGCAAGGTACTGGCTTTTGCTTTTGGCCTATCGGCTGAGATTGAGCGGAATCTCATCAGCCAACGCACGAAGGAGGCGCTTGCCAGGAAAAAGGCTGAAGGCGTGAAGTTGGGGCGCATCCCCGGGAGCCACAACAAACGACATAAACTGAGTGGCCACGAGAGCGAGATCCTTACTTCTTATCAGTCCGGTGTCCCCGTGCGGCAGTTAGCTGCTCTTTTTCATGTGCATCAAGCCACCATTTACCGACTCCTTGGAAACCTTCGCCAGGAATCGTCCCTCTGATTGCGAAAAGGGGTTTGATATTGTGATTGGAAATCCGCCGTACGGTGCTAACATAGACTCTCTTGTGAAAGTATATGAGAAGCGCTACCCAAACACCTCCCATGGTTTTAAGGATATATACAAGTACTTTTTTGACAGAGGTTTAGAATTATGCCATACCAATGCAATCCTTTGCTTTATTACGCCAAACACCTACCTTCGTCAGCCAAGGTACGGCGATTTACGAAGAGTTTTGTTGGGTACACAGATAAAGCAGATCCTCAACCTGGGAGAAAACATTTTTGAAGAAGCTGTAGTGCCGGTTGCAATAACTTTACTTTCAAATAATCATAGCCAATCAAATGATATTCGGTTTGTTGATTTGACGAAGGTGATAAATAAGGATAACGCTGGAGAACAATTGACGAATATTCATTTCGCCATTATTAACCAGTCATGTTGGGGCAATACCATCAATAATTCGTTTATTGAGGATATTCGCGAAAACAGAGCCAATGAAGTTATTCTGGATACGGTATTATCTTTCAAGGATGCTGGAATCAATTACCAGAGGGTGAATGTTGGCCTATCTCAAAAAGGAAGATCAGATTTGAGTAAACGGTTAATGTATGAGGGACCAAAAGAATCTGAAAGTGATGTAGAGTTTTGGAAAGGAGTAGATATGAATGAGTTTTCTATTGAGTCTCACACTGGCAGATACTGTCGTACTAATATCCAAACGAATGATGGCGAGAGAGTTATTCTTAATGCGGGTTACTTTTCTATATGCCCCAAATTAATTTGGCGCCAAACTGCACCATATCCAATATGTGCTATAGATTATCAGGGTAGATGGTTTGGAAGAAGCATTCAAGGCGGTCTGATAAAGCCGGAATATAAGGATACGGTTTCGTATGAATATCTCTGTGGGGTGCTTAATTCTTCCTACATTCGGAATGAGTACGAAAAGGCTGTTAAAGAAACAGGGCGCGTTTTTCCTCAAGTGAAGCTTGAAAAATTAAAGCCGCTGCCCATTATTATCCCCTCCAATGCTGAAAAACTTAGAGTAGAACGAATCGTCATTGACATTATAGAAAGCCTAAAGTGTGGAAAAGATACGGAACTGTTAAAAAAGCAGTTAGATAGTACAATTGAAGCTTTATATAGCAGCTAAGTATCTTGATTATTTGAGATGATAATATCTCCCTAATCTATTTGTAGGTGGATTCGATTAACTCTATATCCTTTTCTTTTAATCCAAATACTGAATAGACTAGGGATTGTCGTTTAATGTTTTTTATTTGAGTCGTGCGGGAGCCATCCCTTGTTGCTGACGCATCAAACTCGTCGTTTTATACTGTTTGGTCGCCGAGTCCGGGCTCCATCGCCCGGATTTCGCG
>Ga0310695_10001416_pt1 | contig 56964 bp, 45 predicted proteins | sample RumenRJG_04DNA_FD_203882 | JGI IMG/M metagenome (GOLD analysis project Ga0310695, IMG submission 203882) | Bovine rumen microbial communities from Lethbridge, Alberta, Canada - RJG_04 (v2) (version 2) | ecosystem: Host-associated > Mammals > Digestive system > Stomach > Rumen | place: Canada...
AAGATTATACCAAAAGCAAAGGATATTCATAAATTGCGGGTTATAGGAATTGTTGCGGAATTTAATCCCTTTCATAACGGTCACGGGTACCTGATCAGGAAAGCCCGCGAGATCGTAAATGACCCCAGGGCGATAGTCATGCCCGTGATGTCCGGCTTTTTTACCCAGAGAGGACTTCCTGCAATCTGCCCGCCACAGGTCCGTGCCAGACAGGCGCTTTTATGCGGCGCAGATGTAGTGCTCGAGCTTCCTTTCAGTTTTTCCTGCGCACCTTCTTCCAGATTTGCCGAAGGCGCCATATCTGAACTGATATCCACAGGTGTCGTAACCGACATCGCATTCGGCGTCGATACCGATGACACAGAGCTACTGAAGGCCATAGCCGCAAGCTGCTTTGATGACAATGAGCTTCTGGACACAAAGCTTAACGGATATATCTCCACAGGCATCAGTTATCCCAGAGCCAGAGCCCTTGCAATAAAGGACATCGCCGGTTCAAAGGGGCTCTCTGGTGACCTTGACACATTGCTGTCCTCGCCCAATTCTATCCTTGCATTGGATTACCTTCTCGCGCTCAGGAAAATGGACCGGAAGAACAGGATCAACATAATCATGATAAGGCGTGAAGGTGACGGCTATCATTCAATTGAGGCAGACAGCACTTTCGCGAGCGCCACTGCTTTAAGGAACCTGATATCAGAGACCGCACAGGGCGGATTCAGAAGATCCGAGATCGCGTCAAAGCTTACAGGCCTTATGCCCGACATCTCGCTCGGCGTCATGCTCTCACAGAATTCCGCCGGAGTTTTCTCATTTCCCGATTACGTAAGTTATGTCAGGGACTGCATGCTGACGGCATCAGCCTCATCTTCTCTTGATGACACTGCCTATATGAGCGATGATCTTTCAGGCTATATAAGGAATCTTGCAAAAGACATCAGGCCGGACGATTTGCGAGATGACGATCACGGACTCAAACTTTTCGAGGACAGGTTATCGACCAAGAGATATACGTTATCGAGGATATACAGGGCCCTGGCTTCACTTATGGCAGGCCAGGACAGCTCATATCTTGATATCAGGCGTCCGCCTTACATCAGGGTCCTGGGCTTTAACCAGGAAGGCAAGTACTGCCTTAAGATAATCGGAAAATGCGCGAAGATCCCTGTCATAAACAGGCCTTCTGATTGTCTGGAACTGGAGTCCGGAAATGAGGAACTGAAGAAGATCTTCGAGCTCGACATGAGAGCTGCTTCTGCCGGCTGGAAGCTCTACGGCAAAGATACCGCTTCCGAATGGGAAGCGATCCCGGTAATCGTTAAATAAATTCAGGCAGAACAAAGCCGTCCGCCTCAAAAGAGACAGACGGCCGGATTATTCTCTTAAAATCTAATTAAGCCTTAGCAGCGTTAGCAGCCTTAGCAAGTCTGGACTTAGTTCTGGAAGCTGCGTTCTTGCTCATGTGGCCCTTAGCAGCAGCCTGGTCCAATGCCTTCTGTGTAGACTTGATTGTAGCATCAAGATTCTCGCCGTTAGCGATATCTGCCTTTGCCTTCTTAACAGTAGTGCGGATAGCACTCTTCTTGCTCTTATTGGCAGCAGCCTTCTTCTCGGAAACGCTTACACGCTTGATAGCTGATTTAATATTAGGCATCTCGTTCTCTCCTTTTTAGAGTTATATCTTCAAATTACCGAAGAATTGTATCACGATTGTATTTTATTCGCAAGACTTTGTTGCTTCATAAAGTCCGATACTTGCGGCAATTGTAATATTAAGGCTGTCGATATCCCCTGAATGCTCGATCCTTATGGGTTTTCCTATGTTCTGAAACTCAGGATCCAGGCCTGTGGCTTCATTTCCCATGATGAGCGAAAAGGGCTTATTTATGGTGGTTTCCTGAAGTCTTGTGCTTCCGTCCAGCATGAACGGATAGAGGTTATTGTCAGGGAACCTCTTCTGATAATCAGAGAAGTCGTCGAAAACTTCGATCCTCACACTTGCGCACGCACCCATGGACGCTCTTATCGTCTTCGGATCATCGGGATCGGCGGAAGTCTTTCCGACAACTGCCAGATCCTTTACGCCAAATCCCAGGCAGCTTCTGACGATCGTGCCCATGTTTCCGCAGTTCGAAGGATTAACGAGGACCATGTGGTTGCCGTCCTTGAGACTGACCTTCTTCTTCTCGATCACAACGATGACAAAGCAATTATCCTTCTTCGAGAGGATATTGAACGGCTTTTCCTCCGTCGAGACGGGAATGTCACTGCCGCAGATGTCCCTGATCTTAGCTATTGTCTCCTCGGATCTGAAACCGGGATGAAGGATGACTGCCCTGACCACTTCCCTTTTTTTGAGAAGGTACTCCATGGCTACGGTTGCGCCCAATCCGTATGTGTATATATTGTCGCTTTTGTAACTGGTAACTTTAATCAAAATGTCTTGTTCCTGTCTGTAAAGTTTATGCTATTATAACCTTATATTACACATAAAAGGAGCACTTACTATGGCAGAAAATCAAACACAGCCTCAGGTTAATACTTCTGAGCAGCTTCCTCAGAACGCTAAAACGTTCTCCATCCTTGCTTACATCGGACTTCTCTGGCTCTTGGGTCTTTTGATCTCACCTGAGAAGACATCTCCTTTCGTAAGAAACCACGTTAATAACGGAATCGTTCTTTCCATCTTCTGTGGTGCTGCAACATGCATCTGCTGGATCCCTATCTTAGGCTGGATCGTTGAAGGCGTTGTTGGTGTTGCTTGCTGCGTATTCGCTATCATGGGCATCGTAGCTGCAGCTAAGACTCAGTACTTCACAATTCCTCTCATCGGCAAGATCAAGATCCTTAAGTAATCCTTAGATCACATGAGATAACAAGACCCGCATCTGATGGTGCGGGTCTTTTATTTGCAGTCGGTCCATAAAACAGATATAATAACCGCCGTAAGTATCGAGGTGTAGCGCAGTTGGTAGCGTACGTGCTTTGGGAGCATGGGGTCGCAAGTTCGAATCTTGTCACCTCGACCAAGAAAATAAGAAGTCCCGCTAAGGTCCTCCGCGCTTCGCTTGTGCGGAAAAAGCGGGACTCTTACTTTTTTTGGTTGCATAAACTGAAATAAATTTCCGAAGATGGGTATTCTTTTTACATTAGGTCATTAGAATTCGAAGAATGCGATCTTCTTTTCTGCCATTTCATCGACTCTGGCGATATAAGTCAGGGCATCTTTTATGGTCGGACATCTCTCGACCCTGTGCTTATACATTTCGCCTTCCTGGGCAAAACATCTCTTACTCATGCCGCCTGCTCCGAATGACAGCACATCCCTGCAGTCGCTCATCATGGCAACGTTATAAAGGCTTCCGGTATCACCTTTTGCAAAACCTGTATTCTCCAGGCCGTGGCCGGTGTCCTTCTGACGGTACATATAATACGGATGGTATCCTGCTTTCATGAGAAGCCTGTAGCTCTCCGCAACACACTCATCCAGGGTGTCACGCGTCCTTTCCTTGTCCATTACGGTGTCACGGCTCATGGCAGCTCTTCTTTTCTTGTAAAGTGTATGAACGGTTATGTTTGCAGGAGCAAGTTCTATCAGGCGCTTTGTTGACTCCACATGTTCTTCCGGTTCTTCGTAAGGAAGTCCTGCTATAAGATCCATGTTGATCAGATCAAAGCCCATCTCACAAGCCTTACTGTAAACCCTGACCGTATCTTCAGCGGTGTGCTTTCTGCCAAGCCTTAAAAGCGTCTCCGATCTCATGGTCTGAGGATTGATGCATATCCTGGTAATGCCGTGATCTCTCATCGCTTCAAGCTTTCCTGTCGTAATCGTATCAGGTCTTCCGGCCTCGACAGTAACTTCCGCGCCGGAGGAGATCTTCAGATTTGAATAGATGGAATCCAGAAGTGAAGCGAACTCTCTTTCTTCAAGGACCGTAGGCGTGCCGCCTCCGACATAGAGCGAAGCAATGGGCCTTTTTATCTGCTTTGATATCAGTTCTATCTCGCGTTCCAATGCAGCTTCATAGTTTACGAGTCTGTCCATGTGACATGAGATATCCGAAGATACGAACGAGCAGTACTCACATCTTGAGGGGCAGAACGGAATGCCTACATAGATGCAGAGGCTCTCTTCCGGAACTTTGGACAAGATCCTCTGTTCTTCCCTCGATGTCTCAAATGCGAGCCTGGCCTTATCCGGCCTTACAAAATATTTTTCTTCCAGTGCCTTGGGACTTTCTTCTTCGCAGGCGACCAGAGTAGGCCTGATACCTGTAAGACATCCCCACGGCAGGTTCTTTTTCGAGATATCGGAAAGAGCCATATAAAGAGATCTCTTGATCTCCCTTCCGGGCTCTAACAGTTCTCCCTTAAATTCATAAGCCCTATCGCCAAAATAAGTAACTGATCTTCCGTCTTCAAGAAGTTCATTGACCAGAACGGCATCAGGACCTTCAGGAGCAATTACTTTCCCATCGTCCTTTAATTCTTCAGGGACACCTGAGAACATCCTTACTACATCTGATACTCCGTAGTATTTGTCATGACCTTTAAGGATAACTTCAAGCATCTTCAGCACCTGCTATATGTGTCAGATAGAACCTGACATAGACACTGTCAGGCACCACATAAGTCCCGACACCGCCTTCTTCACCGTTTGACTTTAAGAATGCATCGTTAACATTGGAACTCGTCTCGGTAATATCGATGTTGAACATCTCTTTCAAGGCATCGACCTCTTCGTCGATCTTGTCCCAATATAGCCTTGATGCATACTCATCTCTGTAGACGTCTTCCATTTCCGGTGCGGAAGAATACTCCGGCATGACTTGTCCTGTCTCTGACGCGATCTTTGCAGTAACAGAATAGATATTCCAGAATATCCAGCAGTAGCCGGAGTATCTGAAATCTGCACGTGACGAGGAGCAGCAGGCTAAGGAAGCAATGATATTACAGTCCGTCTCGCTTGCATAACCTTTGGCATGACAGAGCTCATGGCACAGCGTGATCGGAAATTCGGTGATGTTCATATAATCCGTATTAATATTTGCTTCTCCCAGGAAAGGATCGTACATTCCGACTATGTATGTGTAGCTCCAGTAATGACTGAGAGACACGGGCTTGGCGCGCACATAATTCCGGGTAAGCGGGACATCGTACTTTTCGCTGAACTTGTCTAAGAGCGAGCATGCATAGACAGCGTTATTCTCAAAGCTCTGATCCATATGTGCAACGCCGTTGTAGTCTTCCCCCAAATGACTTCTTGCTTCGATCATTCCCATATATGCCCAGCGCAGACATTCGCAGTAATCTTCGAAGGTAAGATCTTCTGCAGTATCAAGTTTAAGCTCGGCTACAGCACTCTTCCGTCTGTAATTGATCCCATGCATTGCCTGAAAGATCACAGCCAGTACAAGACAGCAGATCAGTAGATTTCTCAATGACTTGTAGAAAAATGCGAGTGCTCCCCGGGTCATTAGCCTTTTTATCATGAACACAAGCCAACAGATAAGACCAATGGCAAGAAGCGGGAAGATACAAACGACTATTCCCTCTGTCAGCGAAAACTGGAAAAACATGCTGATGCACTGAAAGGGCAATGATACGTATGGAAAGATCTTCGTGCAGTAGTAATCCGCAAATTCCTTCGGAATGTAATTATTTATTTCACACGCAATGACGAACAAGGCCGTCAGCACAACTATCAAAACGGCCTTTAATACGATCCTTCTTTTCTTCTTGCTCCTGATCTTCATCGTCTGACTAATAAAAAGATCACATAGAGCAGAGCATAGATTACCGGCTGGTGAACAAGATAGATGATGAGCGAATGCCGTCCGATGAATTCGACCGGTCTTGCAACTGCAGTCATTACTTTGCCTTTGCCTGCGAATAAAGTCTTCTTGTCTTTATAGCACGTTCTTCCGATAACGCATCCGATAAGGAACACGCCGAGCCACGGGAACAGCGGCATGTAGTCTGCCATAGGCGGAGTGCCCGCTATATCAAAACCGACCGGAAGGAAAAACAGTGAATCCGATGCATTATCCATATAGTGAATGTTGCATCCGACAATGACAATATATAATCCGGCCAGACCCATGATCAGATTTGTGACGTTGGGATTTGCCTTCGTCTTATTTTCGAGAAATGCAATCAGGGCATAAAGGAATATTCCGCATGTAAGTACTGCAAGTACATTAAATAGGATAAGGCACTCAATGCCCGTGATTTTGTAGATAATAAATGTAGTAGCATACATGACAACCGTAGCTGCCAGAAGCTTTAAGCCTCTTTTCACGTTGTTCCTCGAAAGCGTGCAGCATACTCCCGATATGCTTACAAAAAGCACAACGATCACCGGATGGATAAATGACCAGAACCAGCCTTTGTAAAGATATGTGAACGTGTCAACACCGAACTCATATCTGACATCCCATGACATATGCATGAAGACCATCATCAGGATCGCGATGCCTCTTAAGAAATCGAGCTCCCATGCACGGTCCTTGGAAAGTCTCTTACCGCTCACTTCTCTTCCTGCCCTTCCACAAGACAGCTTCCGAGAGCTGTAGCAAATACCGCATCCTCAGGAACGATCATGTTAACACCATAAAGGCCTTCGAAAGGGATCAGGTATTCCTGGCATTCCTTAAGACCCGTCAGCTGACCGGTAAATACGATATCTTTGATATTGCACTGTCTTGATGCCATAACGGCAACCGTACCTATCGCCTGATATACAAGGTTAAATACACCGGCCATCTTATCCTCTCGGGAGAGATCGTCAGCAGCCTTTCCGAAATTTGATGCCGTTACATTCATCGGAAGTCCTGTTACGCCGTCCTTGGTAATATCACCGATAGTAAGATCGCACTTAAGGATATCTCCTTCAGTCGCCATATCAGAAAGCTTTACCGCATCCCTGGTTCCGGTAAGAGCCAGACCAAGTCCGACAAGCGTGCCGCCGCCTACACCTGAACCTATTATGTGTCTTACGTTTTCTCTTCTGGCTTCAAGATATGCCGTACCTGTACCCATGCTGACTACAACTGCATGGTCAAGTCCCGAAAGATACAATCCGCCCAATCCCGTTGCTTTGAATTCTTCAACGGTGACGGTCTTGATCCCCAGGATGGGACCTGCAGGGAAAACGGATCCTACACCCGTTATGTTTATCTGCTCAATGTCATTGATCGAAAGTGAATTATCATTGATTAGCTTTCCCACTGCACCGAATGCCGATGTGACAGGATCTGCCGCTCTTACGATATCCCTGGCAATTATCTTGCCTTCCCTCATTCCGACTATCTTTGTCGTACTGCCGCCTATATCCAATCCAACTTTTATTTTCATCAGAATATCTTCCTTTTATTTTTAGGTAATTCTATCAAATTACGAGATGATTATAAACTATATAACCATTCCCGGATGCTCAATAAAAAAGGCTCTGCAGATAACCTGCAGAGCCTTTAGTATCTTATACTATAAATTCTCAATTACTCCATTGATATTGGATTTTTGAATAATAAGTTGCTTTGCCATCTTCTTCCAAACCACTTGCGATCATATCATAAGCCTTTGTGCCCTGGATGCTTGAGAATGTGCTCGGTGTCATAGGCAATGATCCGGATTCCGAGGAATTCAAAACAGTAATCTTTCTGCCTTTAATACCGTTCATAGTTGCACGTTCTTCGAAACGGGGAACCCAAACCTTACCGTCGTACCTATATGCAAAATTCTTATTGCCTTTATCTACAACAAAAATCCTGTATAAGATAACGATAGATTTCTCACCGGTTTCAGCATTTGGCTGTTCTGTTTTCTTAAAGAAAGCATATATATCCCACTTAGTTTCTGATGTTCCAGCTTTAGTCAAAAACATGGGATGGAAAACAGGGGTGAGGGTTCCGGTCTTGGAATCCTGTACAATAAGTGTAGGAACATCCACGGTGCATCCCGGATCTCCCGGCTTGCTGATATACCATGTCCAGTTTTGTTTTGGTTTTGCTACGCCGTCACCTTGTGTGACAGACAAAAATGAGTTTTCAAAGCCCTTACCAAACAAAGCAGCATAATCAGCTGAATCATTTAAATTATATGTAGTTCCAAATGAACTTCCGATTGAAGCGCATAATCCGGCAATTACTCCGCCAATCATACAGATAATTGCAAGCGACAATAACAATTCAACCAGAGTAAAACCCTTTTTGTTTTTTCTTTTTTGTTTCATATGATTCATCACTCCAATTATTTTCTAGTGACTTAATTTCTCTTAAGAATATTGCTTAACCTTCATCGGCAGATGAGACTGATGAGGCTGATGAATCTGATGAAGAAGGATAACCGATATTTACATGTTCAGCTCCAAGATTAGCTATCTTAGAAGCTCCTTCAAGATTTTCCTTCTTATCGGTTCCACCACTTGGACTTATAACCCAGTCATATACTACAGGTGTTTTGCTGTAATCACCTCTTACAACTACTTTTCCTAAAGTCTCAGGCTTATCCTTAGCCATCCAATACTCGGGATAATAAACTATTAATTTTCTATTGTCGCTCAGATCATCTTCATCAGGGTCAGTACGACCATCTTTAGGTGCAAATGCTTTATCCTGGAAAGGCAGTGTTCCCGGTACGGTAGCAGATAAATCAGTATATTGCTCTATTCCAACATAAAGCCCTTCTAAAGTCTTTCCACCCGGTACATTTGAAAATGTTAATGTCTTTACACCTTTTTTATGATAAGCTACGCCCTGCTCTTCACGGCCGCCTGCACCACAATTAGCAGTAGCATTCCACTTAGAGATTTTATCCATAGCCAAACCATAGTTGTTAGCACCTGATTTGCTGTATACAGAGGTCTGATATGAAAAGCCCATTGTTGCAATAAATCCATTGACAAGCATAGTTGAGATAACAACAAGAATAAACGTAGCAAGTAAAGTCTCAACAAGAGTAAAGCCCTTACGGCCAGCTGTCTTAATAACACGCTTCATAAATTCACCTCGGTATCATCAGGTTTTTGCAAAATTATAATTCTTTAAAACGCTCTCGCTATTAGATATCTGAACGCTAAGCGATTCGGAAGAGCCGACTACAGCATCATTAGATCGGTTAGCTGTCCTGATCAGACCGGCAACACCAACACCTACGACACCTGCAAGAGTTACAATAATTGCAACAACAATCAATACTTCCAAGAGGGAAAAACCTCTTCTTGAACTGTGTCTTTTATATAGTCTGCGCATAAACCCCTCCGAAATAAGGTTTAATCTAATACTTCCTTATCTGTATTATACTGACTTATTGGCAAATTTCAACTCCAAAGTTAATAATTTGTTAAAATATTTCATAATTCATTAACAAATGATAAAAATAGCGGAGAGCTAAGCTCTCCGCTACTATTATTGCTTAATCAGTTTGCAATCTGTTCTGCTAAATATTAGAGAACGTCATCAATTGCCTGGTTAACAACCTCAACAGAGCTGTTGTGCTCCTTAACTGAGCTTGCTGCTGCTCTAGCCTTCTTGAGGTAAGCACCGATACCAAGAACGAGAACTGCTGCAAGGATAACGATGATAGCAATAACGAGTACCATTTCTACGAGGGTGAAACCCTTCTTTGACTTCTGAATCTTCTTCATTTTAGATTCCTCCTGTAAGTTTTTGAGTTTGTAGCCTGATTATACAGGCTAATATGAACAATTGCAACACTTTTTTCAAATTTTTTCATTTTTCTGTCACAATTTGTTCCTTACGTTGCAGGTGCCTCCGTCTCTGTCTTCTTGGGAGCACCAAAACCAATAAGCTTCTTAATGTCATTTCCGCTGTCAGCATATGCTTTTCTGAATACAGCATTTGCCCAGTACGGTGCGAAAGGCTTATTAGCATTAGGATCAAACTCGAGGTTCGTGACACCATACCACAAGCTGTCTTCATTATCACAAACATAAGGGAAGCCGATAAATCCACCCTTGGTATTAATGTCTTTATTACCCTGCCAATATGTATATGCAGCCTGGCTGTTGTCAATTGAAAGCCTGTTCTTGAGGTTTGCACCATAGAAACTTATTGCCGCGCTAAGAACTAATGTACCATTAGATTCTCCAACAGTAATATAGTCAACTTTAATGCAATCGGGGTTCTCCGAATTGATTTTCTTAAGTGCACTAATAAACTGTGCATAGCCTTTACGCTCATTATAAGGTTCTTTGCCCATCTTGCCTATTAACTCATTGATAGTAGTAGGGACAGGCTCCGTTGCCTTGGACGTAAAATCCGGAGTTCTGTTGTACTGAGTTACAGTATAACCGTCAGTAGAAGAATAAGTAACTTCTACCTGTGCACATACCAATCCGTCCGGAGAAACACTGCCATCAGGATAAGAAATCGCACTCATTCCTACATCACTTGTTGCCACATTAATCAAATACGGGCAACCTTCCTTTTCAAACACATCAAGAACATACTGTTCAACACACTCTGCTTCAACTTTGTCAATAAAGGAAAGCTCAAGTTTTTCACACTGCTCTTTGAGTGCTTCGATTTCTTTCGCCATGTTAGCGTTATTGGCTTTGATCTGATCAAGATAAGCCTTTCTCTCTTGTAATGTCTGAAGCTGTTGCTTGTATTCATCATACTTGTCATTAAGTGTTCTAATTCCGAAGAAATAACTAAGAACAACTATAATCAACAGTGTGATTACATACATGAAACCTTTTTCTCTTGCTGTAAGATTACTCATTGTATTTCCTCCCTCACTATCAGCCCTCAGCCGGAGCTACAGAATAGTACAACTGAACTTCGTCATTTCCGCCAGGAACATCAGTGAACTGTTTGTCAGTCATAACTTTTGTGAAACTGCCTTCCTCAACCTGTACTCCATTTACAACGATTCTGGAAAGCTTGTAGTTAACGCCGGCATAAGTAATTTCCGTAATGTCAGAGAGAGTATATGAAGATCCTGCTCTAACAGTCTTTGTTTCAATACCACCTAACAATACTTTGCCTTCTACACCATCCTGTAAGCGAGTAACAGAAACATGAACATTGCTTACCAGTAATCCGCTTACTTCGAATGAATAGTAATTGTTTATAGCCTCGATCTTGTTATCTTTTATCAGCTGGTCAATATTGTCTATCTCTTTTGAAACTCTTTCCGTCTGAATTGTAGGCCTGGTTGAAAAGACGTCCTTCTGATTCAACAGATAAACCATTTCAACAGGACTATAGTAAGTAAACGAATAACCTGTGAAATTCAAAGTTGATCTGTCAATAGAATAACTCGTGATAAAAGTATCACTGGGTATGCAATCAGCAATTACATCCGGAAGATCTGTAGGAACAGGATCGATTGAATCTACTGCCTTTCTCATTTCCGTAAGAGCGTAATTGTAGTTTGTCATTTCATTGAGCTGTTGCTTCAACATTTTGTACTCGTCCTCAAGGGATGCATACTCAGGACTTTCAAGAAGAGTCTGTAAATTCTTTATATCATTCTTGATAAGACTGTTTCTAATAAAGAATGCAACAATAAAAGCAAGTACTACAAAAACTACCAGGATTCCTGCGGCAACAGCATATCCCAACAATCTCGCTTGCTTTGCGGCATTAGCCGTAAACTCCGCAAAGAAGTTCATATCCTTCTTAGCTAATAACTTTTTGCTAACTCCATTTCCTTTAGCCATAAAGTGTACCCCTCCTTAATCGTGACGAATCAAAGCGCCACAACAATTTACAAACTGACCGAGTACAAAATCCTTAGGACCATTTACAGTACTAAGCGACTTGAGAATCTCGACCTGCGTTCCAAGCTGACGCGCAAGTTCTTTATCAATCTTTTTATATCCGGCACCTGAACCATAAAGGAAGCATGTGCTGATAGCATCAATGTGATACTTTGCAATTGAGAACTGAGCTGTACGCGAAACTGCATCAACAAGGCTCTTGAAGTACGCATTTACAGCACTCTGAAGAGCAGGTGTCTCAGCAACGGTCTCGTTCCAAACATCAATATCCTCGATCGGAACTCCGGAATCAGATTCTGACGTAGTGATATTAAGTCTTCTTGCCAACGAAGATTGCTGGCTTCCGCTCTGAAGTTTCTTTACAGAATCAGCAACCTGTCTGATATTTCCGTGACCAAACTGGAGTCTTCTTGAAAGAACCGGGAAACCCTTATCGAGTACGGTAACAGTTGTCGTCTTGCTTGAGAGCTCGATCAAAAGGATAGTTGACTGCTTGATGTTAACATTGCCGTTAACGATTCCCTGCTCGAAGAGCTTTCTTACTGCATTAGGATTAACGTCAAGAGATACGGGGTTGAGGTCCATGTTCTTAAGGAACTCACGGTAATCCTTGATAACGTCAGTAGGAATAGCTGTAGCTCTTACCTGAATCTTATCGGCATTTGTCTCAGCATCCTTTGTGGTTCCGTAAACAAGGTAATCGATGGACATATCTCTGTTTGAACCCTGTCCCAAAATCTCGTACTTAACCATATCCTTGAGCTGATCTTCCTTAACGACAGGAAGCTCAAGATCTCTGCTGTGAACAAAAGCACCTTCAGTTGTGAGGATGCAGCTCTTCATTCTGATGTCGAGTCTTGCTAAGGCATGCTTAAGTGCCATTACGATACCGAAAGAATCCGCAACCGCACCGTCGTTAATAGCATCACCTTCCAAAGGTACAACGCCCATCTTTTCGATTGTAATATTACCTGTCTTGGAATTGTAATTCCCGACAGCTACTTTAAGATCTGAGCTGGAGCAATCGATAACCAGTTCATTTGATCCTCTACCTAATGAAAAATCCATTTATTTTCTCCTTTCAAACCTTGCGGGGATTACATGATCCACTGAGCCATTGTGAAGATAGGCATTGCGATACCGCCTACAACAACACCGACGATAACAGCCATGATAATGATCATTACAGGCTCTAATGCAGATACCATCTTAGCTGTAGCTGCATCTGCCTCATCTTCGAAGTAGTCAGCCGCCTTCTGCAGAATCGTATCCAATGTACCGGATTCCTCACCGATTGAAACCATTGCATAGATCATAGGCGGGAACTCTGTAATATCTCTAATAGATCTTGAAAGTGAAGTACCCTTTCTGATCTCGATACGAGCCGCTGCGAGCTTTTTCTGAAGGATTACATTATCCAAAGACTTCTCGGTAATCTCAACAGCCTGAAGTACAGAGATACCTGACTTAAGGAGCGTGGATACCGTTCTGGTAAATCTGGCGGAAGCGTTCATTCTCGTAGCTCTTCCGACAACAGGCATCTTAAGCATGATCTTGGACCATGTCTCGGAACCTTTCTCGGAGTTCTTCCAGAGAGTAAAACCATAAACAATAAGACCAAAAACCGCTATATAAATATACCAGAATGATCTGAGCGAAGTTGAAAGATTCAGCAATCCCTTTGTCAATGCCGGTAATTCACCACCGAGATCTACGATAACATCACCGATCTTAGGTACGAGGAACGTGAGCAAACCAAAACTGACTGCAAATGTAAGACCAGCAAGGATCTTAGGATATACCATCGCAGAAGAGATCTTGTTCTTAAGTTTTGCATCCTTTGCAAAGTGCTCGGCAAGTCTTTCCATAACTTCGTCGAGTCGGCCGGATTCTTCTCCTGCTGCGATCATACTGATCATGATGTTCGGAATAACGCCCCTCTGTTCCTTAAAAGCTTCAGATAAAGAGCGTCCACTCTGAACCGATTCATAGATCTCACCGATACACTTTTTAGCCTTCTTGGATTCAAGCTGCTGATAAAGCATATCGAGGGATCTAACTACGGTAATACCTGCAGATAATAGTGAAGCAAGCTGTCTGGAAATGATAACGAGATCCTGAGACTTGAGCTTAGGACTGCCGATTTCCATATTCAAGATGCTCTTACCCTTGTCTAATGACAAGCTGGCAATATACTTACCATCGGCCTTTAACTTTCTGGATGCTTCTCCGATAGAAGTAGCTTCGACTATGCCTTCAGACATTTTACCGTTAGCATCGATAACTTGATATCTGAAATTAGCCATCTAATATTTCCCTCCTCTAAACAGATTTCTTTATTAGTCCTGTATCAGGCAAATTCCAGATCACCGAACAACGGGCTGTTCGTCTGACCTGCGTTATTGATAAAACGCTTAAGATCTTCAGGGATCCTGCATCTCTGAAGTGCAGTATCTCTTGTGATCATGTTGCGCTTAACAAGCTCTGCGAGATAGAAATCAAGAGGGCACATACCCTGCTGAAGACTCGTAGCGATCGTAGAGTCGATCTGGTATGTCTTACCTTCACGGATATTGTTCTTGATAGCATCGTTTGAGATCATGATCTCGAAAGCAGCGCATCTGCCTCCGCCGATTCTCTGAACGAGTGTCTGACAGATAACGGCAACAAGACAAGTAGCGAGCTGAACTCTGATCTGATCCTGCTGATGCGGCGGATAAACGTCGATGATACGGTTGACTGTATCAGCAGCTGAGGACGTATGGAGTGTTGAGAGAACCAAGTGTCCTGTCTCGGCTGCGGTAATAGCAGTAGAAATTGTATCGAGGTCACGCATTTCTCCGACGAGGATGATATCCGGGTCCTCACGGAGAGCAGCTCTCAAAGCGTTAGCGAATGAAAGTGTATCCTCGTGAATTTCTCTCTGGTTGATCATAGCTTCTCCGTGCATATGGAGATACTCTATAGGTTCCTCGAGAGTGAGGATATGGCACTTCTTGCTCATGTTTACGTGTCCGATCATAGCAGCAAGAGTTGTTGACTTACCTGAACCCGTAGGACCTGTAACGAGGATAAGTCCTCTCGGTTTCATAACGAGATCCTTGAAGATGTTCGGGAGTCCCAACTGCTCACATGTAGGAATCTCATTTGTAATGGTTCTGGCCGCAAGTGCATAAGTACCACGCTGCTTAAAGACATTACATCTGAAACGGCTGAAGTTCTCAACAATGTAAGAGAAGTCGATCTCACCTCTCTCGTTCAGGTACTGCTGTCTTGACTTGTCGATCATGGACTTGCAAAGATACTCAGTATCTGCAGCTGTCAGCGGCTGATTGCCCAACGGCATCAACATACCGTCAACACGAATCATTGGCGGCAATCCAACTGTAATATGGGTATCGGATGCCCCCATTCTTACCGATTCAGCCAAAATCGATTCGATCGATAAACTAAATCCTTCCACGTTTAAAAACCTCCTTATCAGTCAATCGTGTAAGCTACTCTGTTAAGCTCGCTGACCGTCGTAATACCTTCCAATACGAGGTCTCTTGCGGAATCCTGAAGCATCTGTGTGCCTTCAGTGACAGCGAGTGCGCGCATCTCATCTTCGCTTGCTCTCTTCTCAAGCAAAGCCTTCATCTTCATTGTAATGATTACGATCTCATGGATGGCGATACGTCCCTTATAACCCTTCTCGTTGCACTCTGTGCAGCCCTTGCCGCGATAGAGCTTCTGACCCTCATCGAGTCTCAGATACTGCTTATCGCTTAAATCAGGTTCATAAGATTCTCTGCAGTTGGTGCAGATACGGCGGACGAGACGCTGGGAAACAACGCCGACCAAAGCGGAGGATACCATGTAAGGTTCCAGACCCATGTCGACAAGACGGTTGATAGAAGATACAGCGTCGTTCGTGTGGATTGTACTGAATACGAGGTGTCCGGTGATAGCAGCTCTCATTGCGATCTCAGCAGTCTCACCGTCACGGATCTCACCGACGAGGATAATATCAGGGTCCTGACGCAGGATGGATCTGAGACCACTTGCGAATGTCATTCCGGCCTTAACATTAACCTGGCACTGGTTGAGTCCCGGGATCCTGATTTCTACAGGGTCCTCAACTGTAATAATATTAACTTCATCAGTATTCTTCTCTGAAAGAAGGGTATAAAGCGTTGTTGTTTTACCTGAACCTGTAGGACCGGAAATGAGAACGATTCCCTGAGGAACCTTGATCATCTTATCGATCATCTCATTATTACGGTCGCTGATGCCCAGGTATTTTCTGTTCAAGTTAGCGTCATTCTTGGCAAGGATACGGATAACGGTCTTCTCACCTGTAACGCACGGAAGGATGGATACACGCATGTCCACGTCTTCACCGTTAATGACAGTTGTGATACGTCCGTCCTGAGGAATACGCTTCTCGGCTATGTTCATACCGCCAAGGATCTTGATTCTTGTTGTGATGGCGTCCTTAGCGGAAATAGGGTTGCTCATTACTTCCTGCATGACGCCGTCGATTCTGATACGAACTCTGACTCGGTCTTCGAGAGGTTCGATATGGATATCTGATGAGCCCGAACGTATAGCGTAATCGATCATGGAGTTAACGAGCTTAACTACAGGAGCACTGTTAACCGCTTCTGAAAGTTCGTTGTCGTCGTCAAGGGTGTCACTTGCAAGGCTTGTACCAAGTTCTTCGGCAGCCTTGTTGGCACTTTCTCTTCCATAATGAACTTTGATAGCATCAACTATTGAAGTGTGTGTGGCAAGCATCAGTGATATCTGATATCCGGTCTGGAACTGAAGCTCATCTTCAATTGTAATATTCATCGGGTCATCGATAGCAACAACCAGGTTGTCGCCATCAAAACCGATCGGGAAAACAACATTGTCTTCGCAGAATTTTTGTGTTAATAAAGCGGTTGCCTTAGGATCTACGTCAATACCCGACAGATCAATGATCGGATAATTATACTGGCTTGAAACCGCTCTCAAAATGTCGAATTCCGACATGAGACCGCTCTCTACGATAACTTCACCAAGACGTTTTCCGGTCTCTTTTTGAACGCTTAGTACTTCTGCAAGTTCGGTAGCATTAAGGAAGCCGCTCTCGACCAGAATATCACCTAATCTCTTCATCGAACCCTCCCGATCAGTCTAAAAGAATTTACACTCAAGTAATGCACACAAAACAGACAGGCGCACTTCGCCCAAGCATAGATGTTAGAACTATACAACAGAATTGAGTAAATAACAAGTTTAAAAGACAAATTGCACAAAAAAGATATTTGACAATCTTGTGTCGGAGGCGTTACACGCAACTCTTTGGCAATTGGTGTTTTGTATCTCCGTAAAAAGATTGTATAATATTTGATTATATTAATAAGTATACATCTGGAGGAATGTTAATGTCAGGTCATTCTAAATGGAGCAACATCAGAAGGAAAAAAGAGGCATCCGATGCAGCTAAGGGAGCTGTATTCACCAAATTTGCCAAAGAGATAGCTGTAGCAGTTAAAGCCGGAGGTCCTGACCCGGCAGGAAATTCCAGACTTAAAGTAGTCGTAGCTAAAGCAAAGGCAGCCAACATGCCTAATGACAATATCAACCGTGCCATCAAGAAGGCTGCAGAAGCCGGTGAAGGCGATGATTATGAAGAGATCACATATGAAGGTTATGGTCCTGCCGGAGTTGCCATCATGGTCAAGACCCTGACCAATAACCGCAACCGTACAGCTGCCGATCTCAGACATATCTTTGATAAAAACGGCGGCAACTTAGGCGTTGACGGTTCTGTATCCTTCCTCTTTAACGAGAAGGGAACGATCCTTATTTCGAAGGAAGATTACGAGGACGAGGATCAGGTAATGGCAGACGCCCTTGATTGCGGCGCTTCCGATTTTGATTCAGACGACGAATTCTACATTATCTCAACTGCTACATCAGATTATTATGATGTCCGCGATGCACTTGAAGCCAAGAACTATACCATCGCTGATTCAACACTCGGCCCGGTTGCTATGACCACTGCAGAGGTAACAGATCCTGATGCGGTCGCCCAGCTCGAGAAGATGCTTGATATGATGGATGAGAACGAGGATATCCAGGAAGTCTTCCATAACTGGAACGGTTAAAGGACTTTAGAATTGGACAACCATGACGAATTAAAACAAGAGCAGAATCAGATACAAAGCGCTCCTGCAGCGCGAAAGACTTTGTTGTCTGAATTCAAGGGGACTCTCAAAAGATTCGACAGGTCCAATCCTTCTAATCAGAATCAGTATTCTGAATACCCTTCCCAGAGCTTCGAACGCAACCTTGAGCTGATACTGTCAAATGAACAGTTAACGCGCGAGGTTCTGTCTAATATTGCCGTTATTGCTTTTGTCGGTCCGTCCGGTACCGGCAAAAGCACCAGAGCGATCAAAGTTGCCAGAGACAATAACATCTACTACATAATCGATGACGGTCTCCTTATCAACGGAAGCCGAATAGTTGCCGGCACATCTGCCAAGAAGGCTCCCACCAAGATGGAATCAGTCAGACAGGCGATCTTTGTCGATCCTACCAGATCTGAAGTCATGCGCCGTGCCCTGATCGAATCCATGCCGCGTGCACTTATGATCCTGGGCACATCGGATTCAATGCTTGGCAAGATATGCGAGAACCTTTGGCTTAATCAGCCTTCCATGCTCATCAGGATCGAGGACGTGTCGACTGAGGAGGAAAGACGTCTTGCGAGAACGACCCGTATGACGGAAGGTATGCATACGATCCCTGTTCCAAGTATGGAGATCAAGCATGAGTTCTCTGGTTACTTTTCTGATCCGTTCAGTAAATTAAGACAGAGATTTGACCGTGAGCGCGGAGTAACTCCCCTTGCTCCCGATTCTGACCGAACAGTTGTAAGACCTACCTTTTCTTCACTTGGCTCGTATTCAATTTCCGACGAGGCGATTCTTGACCTTATCAAGATCGTGCTTAAAGATGTGCCCGGATTTGCCGAAGTAACTTCATTTAAGACTGAGAAGCAGACTTTCGGAGTAATGATCAGCCTTGATCTGGCGCTTTATTATGGTTACGACGCACAGAAAGTGTTGGAGACAGCACAGCAGAAAGTCGGCAATGCCGTTGAAGAGTTCACATCCATAACAATGAACGGGGTAAATGTCAGAGCTAACCGCCTGATGCATTTACCAAAAACATAATACCGGAGGATAAGATGGAAAAAATATACATGATCCCAGTCAATGATGCATACAGTGAGCGCTCCGGGTGCCCTATATGCAGACTTCGCGATAAAGCAGAGACCAACTATCTTGAGTATTATCTCGGTCCCTCTTTGATGGAACCTGATACCAGAAAGATAACCAACAAGACAGGCTTCTGCCCTGTTCATATGGGAAAGCTGAACAAAGCCGTTACCAACAGATTAGGATTGGGTCTTGTCATGCATACTCATCTTAAGGATTTTGATGAGGACCTTAATCCCAAGCTTAAGGCAGCAATTCCTGCCAAGGCAGGTCTTATAAAAGGCAGAAGCCCGGAATATAAGCAAAAGCTGAATAGTGTCGCTGATCTTATAGAGAAGAGGATCAACCTCTGCCCTATCTGTGACAATCTAAATGATGCAATGGGTCATTATGTAGAAGTTATCTGCTGGATGTTCTCCCACGATAAGGACTTTAAGGAAAAGTTCCTGAATGCAGAATTTCATTGCCTCCCCCATACGGTCTTATTGTTAAGACAGGCAGCTAAGCTTTCTCAGAATGAAGCCTCTGATTTTGTGGAAGCGCTCTACGTAAATAATAAAGAGACCTTTGAGTCCCTTATATCTGATGTTGAATATTTCACTCTGAAATTTGATTACAGAAATACGGATAAACCATGGGGAACAAGCAAGAATTCAATTCAGCGTTCAATGAGATTCTTATCTTCTGACGGGAGGGATTTTGATGAACAACAGTCCAGAAAATAATCTTGGGTTTATAGATACTAAACCGAATAATCTATCAGAAAATACAATGATAGATGTGTTGCAGGAAAAAAATATCGATGAGATTTCTACAAAATATGTGCTTATTAAACATGATTACTATTCAACTGATTCTGATTTTGGAAGACAACTACTAAAGACATACCTTTCTTGTCTCTGTAATTCATATTACAATTCCCTCTTCATTTACTTGGTCGATAAAGGAACCAGGCTTTTAGACAAAACTAACCCGCTTTATGACGATTTGCTCAACTTGTCGCGGAAATGCGAAATAATAATGGCAGATCAGGACAGCATTAATGAATATGGTGTTAATGTAAGTCTTGATTCTGAAATACCTTATCAAACCACAAGTTCTATTGCAGAAGATATAATCTACTTATCTGATCTGTTGATTCTGGAATAATCTTTTTTCAGAACAATGCAACTACCGCAAACTAAAGGCTGCCACAATGTGTGACAGCCTTCTTGTTGTTCTTAATAATCCGCTTTTACATACTATATAGTAAAAGTCTCTCCTCTTGATCAATAGTAATAGATAAGATCACATACCTGATACTTGGATTCAGCAGGTCTTACATTAGGCAACGTGCTTACCTTTGACGGAGCCGGACAGTAAGGCATACAGTACTTACCACCTGTCTTCAGTTCCATGGCATCTGCTTCAAGTCTTCCGTAGATCTGTGTCTTTGCGTCACCATTGGAAGGGCTCTCGAACTTACCGCCGGAATAGAGACCCATATATGCCTCGATCTTAGCTGCGTTTCCGAGCAGGATCGTATTACCTTGGACACCGAAAACATAAATTGCGGGCTTCGGGGATACATCCTTATGATTAGTATTATCATACTTTGGTCTGTAATACTTCGAATAGCTGATACCATTAAAAGCATCACCCCAAGTTGTATCTTCACTAGCTGAGGTATTATTCTGAATATAATCACCTATTAACGCAGGTGTATTCTTGCCAGGTCGCGCAATTGATATAAAACCGGCGCTGCATATGTAATTAGTCTTAGCATACTGGTCATCAGAAGTAATCTTGATACTTGCATCTTTTTCAAGAATGAATACTGCGGGCTGAGGTGCTACATTGTTAGCTCCGTAAACTGCAAATACAACACAATCTAACTTATGAGCGCCAGTGGTGAACCAGAAACGGTAACTGCCTGCGTTCGAGCCGTTAATGCAGATTACATAAGGGCCGCCAGTGATCTTGTCAGATGAAGTGATCGGTGAGTCTCCTGTTACATAATAATTTCCTGCAGGCAAACCGATGATTCTATCACTTGATCCTGTGCCATCAGAAGCACTATAAGTGCTGTCCAAGTCAGATAATTTCGACAAATCAAGTTTTGTCGCATTATCAGGGTGTTTTGTTGTTAACGGGTTCTGAATAATATCATCACCACCGTCTTTAATCTTGTCGCCCTTCTTATAGACTTTTCCGTTCTTTCCGTATGCATAATCATCATTTACTACGGTACCACCATCAAGATGGATCGTAAGACCATCAGAATTAATAGTATTAAATACCTGCTCTGCTACATTGGAAGGGAACGGTTCATTCTCATAATTATATGCTCTATAAACTTTTATCATGTGATTGATTTCGTTTCTCTTATTCTGCTCAGCAGTATCAGTGCTGGTTGAACTGAGATCATCGCCATAGTTCGTAATTGTGAAGTCTTTGTTGACATATTTACCATTCTCTTGTGTCCTGTATTTGGCTGTAAACGAATCTACCGTGCTGCCCTTTGAATCAACAATATAGCATTTTACTGTATTTTTAGTGAGAAGGTTTTTGTACATATCCGGAGAATCATTGTTGTCGTTAAGAGCACTGTCAATAACATTTCTATTAGAGAAAATGAAATTTTTAGTGTTAATAGTACCTGAATTGGCATTCTTCATCTTAATGCCAACATCACTGTTATTCTTACCAATAAAATAAAAATCTCCATTATATACGGTAGAACTTGAATACTGCGTAAAATATGAACTATCCAACATGACAAGTCTGCCATTATAGGTATTATTACCGCCTAAATAAGGACTTCCATTGTAATAAACAACGTCTGAATAGAAAATACCGCCAGAAGCCTGCTCTGTAGCGCTTCCTCTGATGAGAACAGTATTATCATCGACATAGAGCTTATCGTCAGGATTAACAATGCTTGCATTAGCAGTAGCCAATTCATTCAAATATGCAGGTGCAATCATTCCTACACCTTCTGTAAAACGCAGCTGTTCTTTAGATACACTCTTTCCGAGCTCGATCTGGTTAGAAAAACGTCCTGTATATGAAGGAGAAATGTCTCTTGCCTGAAGGATAACCTGGATATTTTCCCTCTCATTGCCAATAACAGTTGTAAAGTCAACCTTTATCTTTTTGTTCGTGGCATAATTATCATCTTTATAAATGTCAATATATGTGCAGTTATCAGCCGTATTGCCCATGCCCGGGACACCGTCTACTAACATTCTAGCCTTGTCCGTCTCAACAGCTGTTCGTGTTGCATGTGCGCCAAGAATAGCATCAAGCTGTACATCTGTAATTTCCTGTGTCTTAAGAGCCTCTAAGAAGACTTCGGAAGCTGCAGTTACCGTAAGTCTCGCCTGACTTTGCAATGTTGTCGAATACAGACGACGTCTCGTTGCCTGTGTGAGCATCATAGCAGATGCAATGAAGATCATTGCGAGTGCCAGGATGAGAACAACGATGACAAGAATTGCGCCCTTCTTGCTCTTCTTTGACTTAGCTAATCTTTTAATCATAAGAAGCACCTTCCTTCTTTATGGTCTTAAGTTACATATTTTACTGTGTTTGGCGGGAATACCCCGCACAATTCACCTAATTATCTGAGCCTATTTTAAGACATATGAATTCAAATTTCAACAGAAAATTCGAATTTTGCTAACTATTTTTACATAGTTTGTTAACATTTTGTTTACAAACTATGTTTCGTTCACATCTTCCTCAGCTTTCTCGACCGGCTTGCCCTTTTCGCCATATTTATCGAATTCTTCTTTTTTAGAAGCTACGAGCCAGTAATCGTTCTGAGTGGCAAAACGCATTACGGCTGCCGCATAATAGTTGCCTGCCCTGTTCTTCTTTACCCTTGTCCTGGAAAAGAGCTCGCCGTGCTCCCTGCATTCGAGCAGAGCATATTGCGACTTGCGGATCCGGAAACTCGGGATCTTCACGGAGAGCTTAGTGCCGCACAGCGGACAGTCAGCCATGAAATTCTTAGATGTTGCAAATGCGCTTATGCTGTCCAGACATTCAGGCCCTACAAAACTGAAATCTGAAGGAATGTCCGGATCGATCGAAGAACTTGAGATAGCCGATATTACTTCAGAAGGCTTGTTGTGCTTGAAAATCTCCTCAAAGACTGCGCCTGTGTAGTGAGCATCGGCCGTCGCGCTGTGGAAATATTCTGTCTTATCAATATTATAGAAATCTACGGCAGCCTCCACACTTCTCTGCATTCCCTGAAGGCCTGCGAAAAGCGAGAATATCGGCTGAAGATCGAGAAAGAACATTCCCAGTTTGGAATCCATTTTGAAGAACTCAAGGTTCATCTTGAGCATTGAAGGGTCAGAACTGCCCCAGCCTACCAGAATTGCGTCACCGCAGAACTTCCGGAATCTCGTATATACATCCTTGAACGGTTCTCCGTTCAGAAGATCCGCATTCTTCTTATGGGTAACTTTCTTTACGTGATAGTGAAGCTTTGTATATTTAACAGGGGCGATATCGGCAGAGAAGGAATCCCTGTATAATAACTCGCCGTTATCATATACATACTTCAATGCACCGATCTCGATTATCTCGCCTGTCAGCCTGCTGACGTCAAAGGGATATTCCTTCCCCGGCATCGGCTGATTCCATTCCATGTCAAATACAACGAATTCGGTTCCGTCTGTGATCTTCTTACTAAGCATTCGTGGTGTTTCCTTCGCCGGATACTGTCTTCTTTTTATTATACCTTTGCGTTGAAGGAATTGCGATAAAGCACAGCGCGGCAACAGCACTTATCAGAACACCGGGTACTATTCCGGAGTCCTTGCGCTCAACAGAAACTTCCATATTATCCTCACCATTGCATTCGAAAGTGCATGCGATCTTACCGAAGAATTCGAATGTATCGCGGTATTTTCCGCCGATCTTTATTCTCGTATCATCATATGAATAAGGCAGAATGAGTGTATTCGTACCTGTAAGTTCCCTTGTCCCGATCGTAAACCCGGAAGATGCCGCGTTTCCTGATAACTTCTTTATGCCGTTAAGAGCATTCTCATTAAGCTTATATAAAGCGATATAGCATACTTCCTCGCCTTCGGAACTGATCGTGAAATCCAGCTTCACTTCACCTTCTCCGACATCCAGTGCAGTGAGGAACGGTCCGGTGAAGGTCTTTTCGCTCAGTCCGTCAGAAGACTTAATCTTAACTTCTGCGCCTTCCATGGCCGTGCAGTAGATAAAGAGTCTTTCTCCGGCGATCACATCAAAAGGCTCAAAGTTATAGATGTTCGTTCCCACATCAAGTCCGTATCTGTCCGGACCCTTGATAAACATCTCATCCTCATCACCTTCAGGTGTTATGAAGATCTCTTCAAAGAGTTCTTCGTCGTTTATGTTGTTTGAAATGAAATTGATCCCGTCGATAGCCGAATCCTCGAATTCGAAGATACTGAGATCGGCATTTACTATCTGATAGTTATCAGCACCGTTAATAGCCGGGAGATCGAAATCACTGTCAAATATGAGGCTCTGCGCCGTTCCGTCACCATATTCCGGAATGAAATACTGCTCTACGGTAGGTTTAGTTATCGTGTTATTGAACATGATGAACGCAGCGTTTATTCCCACAAGTGCATAGACGGCAACAACAATAACCGCCTTTGCTTTATTTGTAAGCTTGTCTTTGGCAAGCGCATATACCAGTCCGGATTCTAATATGACCGCAATAAAAGTAGCTACCAGTATAGGAGCTGCGAGCGTGGTGCCTGCAGTAGAGTTGTTGGCGACCACCAGGAAAGCAAGAGGAATCAGGCATGTTGCTATAAACCCGCCGCGGGTCAGTGTCTTGATGTTCTTAAGACCTATTCCTGCAATGAAGAATACCAGGACACCTAAACAGATAAGTCTGGCGGACATGAGGATCGCAGCTGCGCCGAATATGCTCAATGTCTCATTTACAAAAGATGAACAGCAGGAAATATAGAAGACTGCCGTTATGACACCCGATGCAACCTTGAGTCTTACAGGGATCGCCTCGTTTAAGGCAAATGCGATGACTGCCGTAATTGTCAGTATTCCGACATAGAATACCGGTGCGGAATTCATGACTATGCCTCCCGAACGGAGCGCGAACATGCCTCTGATAAGGTCATAAACCGTATATGAGACCTTTGCCTTCGAGAAGCTCTCTGAGATATTCACATCAAATGACATGGCATAAAGGCCGGGGACTGAGAAAGCCGCCGTAAGGATAAGTCCCGTAAGGATGCTGCCTAATGCCTTGAGCCAGGATGAGAAAGCCATCTTAAATGTCTTGTAAAGTCCGAATGACATTAAAAGACTGATAAGGATCATTGCCGGAATCCCGGTAAGGATTCCGAAGCCGCCTGTTGCACCAAGACCGAAAGAGGCGATGCAGACAAGAGAAAAAGACTTCCATGTTCTCTTCTTATAGTATGAATCAACGGCTGACATGAGGACAGGCATCATGACCGCCATGTTCATGATCTCCGCAAGCTGCGCGGTGAAGATCACCTGGGATGAGAAAGCATACATGACTGCCAGAAGCAGCGAAAACATCCTCGAGAGCTTTACGTGCTCCGACATGAAGTAATACATTGCGGAAGCGCAAAGTCCGAACCTTACAAAGTATCCTGTCATGAGGACAGCTTTTGCAGCTGACTTGGGAAGGAGCAGGGCGAGATAGAAGAAAAGATCCAAATGGACAAATGTCAGAAGTCTCCACAGACCGGAGCCGGCATTTCCTGACTTGATCAGATCAATGTCGTCAATCGCAATGTTGATCCCGTAGACAATGCTGTCGCTCATCGGACCGGAACGCATGGAAAGACCTTCCGGAAGGATCTTGCCCGGTTCGATCTTAAGTCCTGCGTAATATGCAAGTGCTGCGATCAGGACAGAAGCCAAGAAGCAGAAGATCACGCCCCTGTTTTCTCTCAGTTTTCCTTTGGTATTATTCATCCTTCACCTCCGGATAACTTCCGTCTTCTGCCGAACTCTCATATTTATCCTTCAATTCCGCCAAGGTATCTGAAAAATCACCTTCTCCATTCATCACTGCTGCTAAGGGAACTTCCTCGACGGGAGCTGCAGCACCTGCTTCGGAATGCTCTTCAGGCTCCGCTCCGGCCTTATCAGAAGATCCTTCTTCCACAGGAACGGAAGGCTTGTCTGCCGCATTGGTCTTGGCAGCCTTTTTCCTGCTGATAATAAAAGATACTGAAATAATCAATGCGATCGATATAACCGATACAATGCTTATGATAAGTCCTGCCTTAAATCCTGCAGGTGTGTACTTAAGTGAGATGTCATGACTTCCTGCCTTAAGCCTGATTCCCATGAGGGCATCCTGGATAGGCGTGATCTCGGCATTTTCACCGTCAACGACAGCGCTCCAGCCCTCAGCATAAGGGATCGAAAGGAATAAAAGCCCGTCTTCCTTAACATCGATATGGCCTGACAGAGATGTCGTATCGTAATCAGTTACAAAGAGCTGTTCGTCGGAGAACTTCTCGAGCATCCTGTCATATCCGGCCCTGTCGAGCTGGTAGCCGTACAAAGTGATATTTGAGCTCGGTGACTCGGAATACTTAACGTAAACTTCGATCGGAGTTCCGTCAAATACGCCGCAGGTAATGATCTGGAAGCTTCTGATCTCGAATTTCCTTGTCTTATCCCCGCACTTGATCGTTACGTTGCCGCCTTTTTTCGAATTCGCATACAGATAGATATCAGAACCGATATCGGCGTCTTTTACCGTGACGTTAAATGAATATTCATTATTCTGGACGTTGCTCGAGGTCGTAAATGCCATGGCCGAACTCTCGCGGTCTACGGTCATGAGACCTGAAGTATCGCCTGCAATGAGTGTTACGGGCTTATACACATCATCTTCTGCGCCCATGCTCTTTACCCAGTCATTTGTCTTGGAGAAAACATTGAGATCATTATCATAATCAGGCGCATAATCGATGACGGCAGGATCAGTCATGAAGCCTACGCTTAAGGCATCTTTGTTAGCCCAGGAGCTTATGACCTTGCCTTGGTATTCCTGTTCGAAAAGAGCAGGAACGGCCTGTGTCTTATCGATCTCAACGAGATTCCTTACATTGAGGAGCGTAGCCGTAACACGTGTAAGACCTGCATTTCTGAGGCCGTTGATATTATTGTTATGGAAACCGAAGTTCCTCATATATTTAACAAAGCTCTCTCTTGCCGTCGATGAGAAGATCGACAGGCCTTTAACATTATAAAGGGACTGCAGATCGCAGATGTTATTCGGATAGAGTTCGGATCTCTCGAAGTTCATATGGCCTTCAGAGCCCTCTGCCTGCTCAACATAAGCATGGACTTCTTCGTGATTCCTTCCGTAAGGGGCATAACTCGTAAAGCCCTCGTGCTTGCAGACAAGACCGATCGTTATGAGGGAAGCTGCAAACATCTCAACCATCATAGTAACGGTAAGAAGTGTCTCTAAGAAAAACTCGCTCTTTTTAACATTGATATTGCTTACAGTATGAAGCGCCGCGCCCTGAATGATAAGGAAGAGAAGCGTTACGCCGATCTGAAGATAGCCCTCGTTGCCCGAGCCGAACTTCTCGTAAAGGATAAGGAAAGCTGCTGAACTCAATACAGCTCCCGTGACATATTTAACGCCGAGGCTCCTGATCCTTCTTATGGTCAGGAATCCGATGAACACCAGAAGGAAGCTCATAATAAAAGATTCCCTGTAAGGGATCTGGTTCGGGAAATGCATTCCGTGCCAGATGAAATTGAGCGTACGGTTGGTAAGGCTTAAATACATTACCGCAAGGAGAACGCCGAAAACGATCTTATGCTTGAGCTTGATCCCGGTTCTCTTTGGGAGCAGGAAGAATAAAGGCAGAAGGAGAACTATGACAATGCCGCTGTAGACATTTGCCATACCGTCTCTGATATTCGGATTTGCCGCTACCATGAGTCTTCCGAAGAAGTCGAAAAGGTCATTCTGAAGACCGTAATCGACCTTAAGCTGGTCGCCCGTGGCAGAGCAGTTCTTAAGGATCAGATATGTCGGAATGGTCAAGGCCGCGGAAGCGCCTGCCGCAAGAATGCTCGAAAAAGCGAAGCGGAAGGCTGCACCGATAAATGTCTTAAAGCAAAGCCTTCCGGGATCTCCCTTGGGCTTCTCCCCTGAGAAAAGGCAGAAATAGTATGCCGGGGCAAAAATGACCATGAACAGACAAATAAAATAGCCTGCATAGTAGTTGCTCGCGATCGCAATCGCGAGGGTAACAATGTACAGTCCGACCTTGCGATCTGCAAGAAGTCTCTTTAATCCGAGTGCAATGAGCGGAAGCAGGACGACCGCATCGCACCACATTATGTTCCAGAAAAAAGATATGAACCATCCGCAAAGAGCGTATGAAGAACTGAATACGACCGTAATGTTGTCTATTCTCCTGTTGTCGTTGGAAGACAGGAACAACAGCATGAACAAAGATGCCAGGCCTGCACGGAAACAGGTAACGAACTCGATAAATACCGGCATCGTCTTGGCGGTAAAGAACAAAGAGAAGATATTAAGAGGGCTTGCCGCATAGTTCGCATAGGCCGCGTAATATTCCTGTCCCAGGCCGTCATTCCAGCTGTAGAACAGGGATTCTCCCGAAAGCACCTTATCTCTGAATGCTACGAGGAACGGGCAGTACTGATGGTATAAGTCGACCGTAAGTATCGTCCTGTCACCGAACGGGTAACATCCGGTGACTGCAAATGCCGCAAGGACCGTAAGAGCCGGAAATAAAAAAGCCAGTAAAAACTGAGGCCAGTACTCTTTCAAAAGACCGAAAGTGCCTCTTTTTTCCTTCAGAATTGGACTAGGTTTTCCCCACATAAAATTCCTTAATTTATTATTCTTAGATTACAAACGTGTTAATAATAGCACAAATTGACCGTGTTGTTTCTTCTTTTATGGTAAAGTGTCCTTAACCTGTATCTTATTTAAAGGGGAAAATATGAAGGGTAAAAACAAAAACAATAACGATAAAAAAGCCCGTAAGCCGGAGACCGGCGAGGCTTCTGCATATTCCGAGGTCTTGGACTCTTCCGAGAACAAGCCCACAGACGATTTTATGGACACTCCCGCGGAGTCGTCCAAGAAGAGCGTAACTCTGAACGATCTCGCCGAGATCGATCCTGAGCTCCTTACCGGTAAATCAACAGAGACCGCAGCCGCTCCCAAGCGCCTTTCGCTGCCTGCAAGCAAAGGAGGCAAGCTTAAGGAAGCTGCACCCGAGATACCTGTGATCCCAACAGAGATCAATCTTGACAAGAACGAAGCCGCACTCGAGAAGTTTCATATCAGACGCAACGCCGGCATCGTCTTTGTTGTCCTCGGTGTGCTGCTGATAACCATCATCGCAGCCGTAACTTTCGCGCTGGATACTGGAATGGACACTTCGTTCATAAGCCCCCTTACTGTTCATGGCAGAGACATCTCGAGCGGTGAATTCAGCTTCATGTATCATTACGAACTGTTAAGCGAAGGTGTCGACCTTTTCGCTGCAGACGCCGAACAGAAGCTCTTATCGCCTTATCTTGATGACGACAGCTTTGCAACATACAGAGATTACTTCAGATATGTAACTGCACAGGACTTCCAGAAGATGGAGATCCTCTACGACGACGCGACAGCTCAGGGTTATTCGATCGAGAAAGCCCACTACGACCGTGCCGGCGCATATATCAACTGGCTTAAGAGCAAGGCAGACGAACTCGGAGTTCCGCTCGACACCTATATCAAAGGCGTATTCGGAACCCAGGTAGACGAACAGGTCATCATCAACACCCTTGCCCGCAAATACTTTACAGATGACTACGCTGACGGAGAGAAGCTCATCCAGCTCTCTGCTACGGATGACCAGGCCGAAGAAGCATACAGCCAGTCCAGAAACAGCTACGATCTCGTAAGCTATAAGATGATCCACATGACTTACGACCAGAGAGAGCAGGCATTCATCGATACGGCAAATCTCCATGCTCAGGCCATTCTCGACGCCATGAAGGGGGATCCCGCCAAGTTCGAATCCTGCGCTGCGCCTTATTTCTCCGGAGTTTACAAGAATACTCTGCAGGAAAAGGATTCCACCCTCATTCAGAACTGCCGCTATGATGACTTCTCACACGAAGACATCAGGAACTGGCTCTTCGATGAGGCAAGAAAAGAGGGCGACGGAGTTCTGATTCCCGACGACAACGGATTCCCGATCATCATCGTATTCGTATCAAGAGTCCGTATGTCAGAAAAGCTCCGCAACTGCTACATTATCTCCGCCAATGTCCAGGCTGAGGATATGACACCCGATAAAGCTGCAACACAGGCACTTGCCCAGGAGATCTACGACTATATCGATGATGCAGACAGCTGCAACGAGGTCGAGAACCGTTTCAACGACTATATCCTGGCAGGACAGCTTTCAGTGCTCCATGACAGCCAGATCTTCAAGAACAAGCTGAATCAGGCGCTTTCATCCTGGATCTTCGCTGATGAAAGACAGTTTGGTGATAAGACCCTGATCGAGGTTGACGGCACTTTCTATGTACTCTACTTCATCTCCGAATCACCCAATCCGGAGTGGTATGACATGGTTAACAGCTTCCTCAGGATGAACAACCTTCAGCAGTTCATCCAGTCGAAAGCAGAAGAATACACTTATTCTTTCAACAGTGACGGATTAAATCAGATTAAGGACGTGCCGTAATAAGTACTGACCCTTTAGCCCGGATTGTTCAAGCCGAACTGCTGGACAAGTACAACTATGATCGCGAAAACAAAAGACAGGAGCATAGCTCCGATGAGTATCCAAGCCAAAACCTTGGTTCCGAAATTCTTGCCTTCTCCGCGCATAGTATTACTTCCTTAGATTAAATTACGATTGACATTAGTAGTCTGCACTGTCGCCTATTGCCATATTAAGGGTGACTTCCTTGCCGTCACGCTCGACAACGACCTCGACCGTATCGCCTACCTTATGTGAATCGCGCACTCTAATAATATCACCGGTCTCTTTTATTTCAACACCGTCAAAACGGATAACCTTGTCACCAAGTTCAAATCCTGCCTTGTCAGCAGGGCCGTTCTTAACGATCTCTGCAACATATACGCCGCCTCTGGCTCCGAAATAAGAATCATCGGCAACATACTGAAGAGATACGCCGAGATACGGACGGCCGACAACTTTTCCGTAATTGATGATGCTCTCGATGATCTTCTTTACAGAATTGACCGGGATAGCAAAACCGAGGCTCTCAGACGTGGATGTTACGATCTTGGCGTTTGTAATGCCGATAACCTCGCCGAAGGAATTGATAAGCGGTCCGCCGCTGTTGCCGGGATTGATGGCAGCGTCCGTCTGGATGATGTCAACAAAATAACCGTTGCGGTTGATCTCTCTGGAAGGAGCGGAAATAACGCCTACCGTAACCGAATCATCGAACCTGCCCATGGCATTTCCGATGACAATGGCAAGCTCGCCAGCCTGAAGAGTATCAGAATCACCCATGGTAACGCACGGAAGCTTTTTGTCCGTTGCAACTTTAAGGACTGCGATATCTGTCTGGACATCGCTTCCTACGATCTCGGCTCTGACGGGGCTCTCCTCATCAGGAAGAATGACCGTAACATAATATGTGCTTACCGACTGATCGGCAATAACAACAACATGCTGGTTTGTGACTATATATCCGTCATCAGTGATAATGAAACCCGTGCCTGAACCGATCTTGGTCTCTTTGCCGTCATCCACGCCGATGATGCTTATCGGCACTGTCGCAGGGCTTACCTTCTTTACGATATCGACAGTCGTCATCCTCTGCTTGTTAACGGAGGATGCCTCCTCAATGGAGAACCAGGGTTCCGGCAATTCCGAGGGTTCGCTTTTTGCGGATCCTTCAATGGATTCTATGGAACCTTCACGGTCTGCTTTCTTATTATCCTTGAAGATCCTTGTATAGGACATTACCCCTTCAAGGCCGGTATTGAGCTTGAATATATAGATGGTCTGGAAACAGGAAAACAGCACGCAGATAAAAAGGACCACCGACATGACCGCCAGTGTATGACGGAATGTCCGTTCCTTCGGATCAACCGCAGAATCTCTTCTCTTTACTTCATTCTGCTCTGTGTTCTGATTCTCCATATCTGTTCCTCTGAATCTTGTTTTGTTTAAGTTTAATCTAAATTTTCCAACTATTTTGGGCGATTTTGGTCTAAATCGCAAGTTCAGGAGATATCTGTTTTCGCGCCCTTCATAAGAAGGCTCTCCGGATCCTTGAGCTGCAAAGCCCCGCCCGTAAGATCAAGACAATATCTGATGAGCTCGTCTTCCGACTCTTCCGGCACGATGATATCGAAAACAACATCTTGCCCGTATTCGATATTCTCAAGAGTCCAGCCCGAAGATGAAGCCTTTCTGGATAACATCTCGAATGCAGGATAAGAGATATTCCTTCTCCACTTCAAAGCAGGTATCAAAACGACCGGATCGCCTGCTTCAAGAGCCAGCCTTCCGCTGTCCGAATATGCTCTTCTAAGCCCGCCCGTTCCGAGAAGCGTCCCTCCGAAATATCTCGTAACGCAGATAAGAGTGTCCGTAAAACCGTTTGAAGTAAGGAGCTCCAGCAACGGCTGTCCTGCAGTGCCCTGCGGCTCACCGTCGTCGCTGGATTTCTGTCTGGCATTCTCGCCGCCTGTGACCCACGCATAACAAAGATGCCTTGCGTCAGGATATTTCTTGCGCTCGGCAGCCAGAAATTCCGTTGCCTGCTCGGGTGAACTTATATGGAAACTTCTTCCGATAAAGACCGACTTTTTAACTTCGATCCTGGAATCACCAATCCTGCTTAATGTGATGCTCCGGCTCAATCCTTGATGCTCTCCCTGTACTTCTGGTAAGCCATCATCAAAAGGGATTTGTCCTGGCTGTATGTGATCTCGTCCAAAGCCTTTGCAACCTCAACGAACCTGCATTCGATCGTGCCTGATTCAGGAAAAGCCTTGCATTCCTCACTCTCGCTCTCCATGACGAACCAGGAGATATTGTTGTGAACAGGCTTCATTCTTGAGACCGAATAGAACTCATAATTGGTCTTGCCGCAGGGAGCTATGACTCTTGCATCAACATCAGTCTCGATCTTAACTCTTTCCTTCGCAAAAGCTGATAAGGAAAGATCGGCGCTGCTCTTGACGGCACCTTTGGGGAAACCCCATTCATGCTTATCGTTGCTGACAAGCAAAACCTTGTCTCCTGCAAAAACGATTCCACCTGAACAGTTGCGAACTATCATATCCTACCAACCCGAAAATCAATTATTTATAATCTGATTTTATCACAGGAAGGTATACTTTTCTTGATGTCATTTGTTCTTTTGAAGACAGGTCTGTATAATTGTCAGTATGTTAAATAATAATGAGAATAATATGGGATTTCAAAATCAGGACAGTTCTGAGCTGGCAAAGCTCAGGAAGCTGCTTAATATCCTGCTGTCTGTTTCCGCTATCCTCGCAGTCGTATTGATCACTTTGGGAGTAACCAAGATCATCAAATACGTTAATACCGGGGAGACCGACATAAGCATTCCCGTATTGATAACGAACACTACCGAGAGCACAACTTATACAGAACCCATCGTTTATCACACGGAGCAGCTCCCGGCATCTGAACTTGCCGACAGCTACTGGCGCCCTCTCCCCGAGATCGCCGAAGCGGACGTTAAGACTCCCGAACATTTCGAAGTAAAGGGACTTTATGTCGGTACGTGTTCCAATATCGATTATGCGATCGAACTCTGCAACAACAGTGAACTCAATGCCGTTGTAATCAATCTCAAACAGGAATACGGTATCCCTTTCAAGACTCATAACGAGACAGCTAAAGAGATCGGCTACGTCTGGGATGCCTATGACATCGACAAGGTTATCAAGAAGTGCCACGACAATAATGTAAGGGTAATCGGCCGCGTCGTATGCTTTAACGATTCCCTGGCAGCCGAGCACTTCCCAAAAAGAGCTATAACCGATGCATCAGGCAACGTAGTAAGGTTCAGCAACGAAGGCAATAACCCCTTCTTAAGCCCTTATAATTCAGAGAACTGGGATTATCTGATCGATATCGCACTTGAAGGTGTCGAGCATGGCGTTGATGAGATCCAGTTCGACTACGTGCGTTTCCCTGCCGGTTCAACAAAGAACAAGGCCAAGCCCTACTACGGTGAGGAAGGCCAGACCCCCACTAAGGCTGAGGCAGTCAACAGATTCCTTCAGGAAGCAAGGATCAGGATCCAGGACACTTACGGTATCCCTGTATCTGCAGACATCTTCGGTATCGTCTTAACATCCGAACTCGATGCAGGCATTATCGGTCAGGACTTCGGTACATTGGGCATGACAGGCGTCGACTCATGCTGTCCGATGTTATATCCTTCACACTACGCTTTGGGAACGATGCTCGCAGGACATGTTTTCAAGACACCGGACAAGGAGCCTTATCTTATCGTCTACAACGTTTTGCTCGAGTGCCGTGCGACATATGTCCAGCCGGGCTTTACGGCCATGAGGCCTTATCTGCAGGCCTTTACGGCTTCATACATCGGCAAGGGCAATTACATAGAATACGGCTACAGGGAGATCAACTCACAGATAAAGGCCATTCATGACGTCGGAATAAATGAATTTATCCTGTGGGATCCGAAGTTCAGTTATCCGAAGGGCAACTACGACGGAAATATGTCTGTTCAGACAGATTGAAACTGACAGATTCTAAGCATAAAATATGTAGGTTATTTATTTTAGAGGTGACAACATGCTTGATATTAAATTCTTACGTACCAATCCGGACATCGTTAAACAGAACATCAAGAACAAGTTCCAGGACGAGAAGCTTCCCCTGGTTGACCAGGTAATCGAACTTGATAAGGAGTTCCGTGAGAGCAAGACACGCGCAGAAGCATTAAGAGCTAACCGCAACAAGGTCAGCAAGCAGATCGGCGCTCTCATGGCCCAGGGCAAAAAGGACGAAGCTGAAGCAGTCAAGAAGCAGGTCACAGATATGGCTGACGAGCTCGAAGCGCTCTCTGCCAAGGAGACTGAGCTTGAAGAGCAGATCAGAAAGATCATGCTCGTTATCCCTAACATCATCGATCCTTCCGTTCCGATCGGCAAAGACGATTCCGAGAACGTAGAGATCGAGAGGTTCGGCGAGCCTTTCGTTCCTGATTTCGAAGTTCCCTATCATGTGGACATCATGGAAAAGCTTGACGGCATCGAGCTCGACCAGGCAAGAGAGACATCCGGCAACGGCTTCTATTACTTAAAGGGCGACATCGCAAGACTTCACTCCGCATGCCTCTCTTATGCACGTGACTTCATGATCGACCGCGGATTCACATATTACATCCCGCCTTACATGATCAGATCTTCCGTCGTTACAGGCGTTATGAGCTTTGCAGAGATGGAGAACATGATGTACAAGATCGAGGGTGAGGATCTCTACCTCATCGGTACTTCCGAGCACTCCATGATCGGTAAGTTCATCGATTCGATCACAGACGAGGACAAGCTTCCCCAGACACTCACATCCTACTCCCCCTGCTTCCGTAAGGAAGTCGGTGCTCACGGCATCGAGGAGCGTGGTGTTTACAGGATCCACCAGTTCGAAAAGCAGGAGATGATCGTCGTCTGCAAGCCTGAAGATTCCATGACATGGTACAACAAGCTCTGGCAGAACACAGTTGATTACTTCCGTTCGCTCGACATCCCCGTAAGAACACTCGAGTGCTGCTCCGGTGACCTCGCTGACCTTAAGGTCAAGTCCTGTGACGTTGAGGCATGGTCTCCCAGACAGAAGAAGTATTTCGAAGTCGGCTCCTGCTCCAACTTGGGCGACGCTCAGGCAAGACGCCTTAAGATCAGGATCAGAGGACCTGAGGGCACATACCTTGCCCATACTCTTAACAACACATGCGTTGCTCCTCCGAGAATGCTCATCGCCTTCTTAGAGAACAACCTCAATGAAGACGGCTCCATCAGGATCCCTGAGGCATTGAGACCTTACATGGGCGGCAAGTCCGTAATCGAAGTTAAGAAGTAATTCTTGCTAATTTGAATCAAAAAACAGTGCCTCAAAAAGAATCTTTTTGAGGCGCTTTTATTTGCTTATCTTATTCCGGGCAAACAGCCATAATTTGAATCAGGTCAATAATATATGCCCTTGGTCTTCATATATTCTTCTGTACCAAACATTATTATCCAGATGCTCCGGTCTTTATCACTTTCACTATTGTATGTCCTGCAATTCGAATAGCTGTAGCTAAACCTGTACATAAGGCCATTATCACCTTTATAAAATGATTTATGGCCGTCCAGTTCGTTATCCTCTTCAAATGCCGGCACTCCAAAAGAGGACAGAATAACATCTTCAGTGGTCTTGAACGATATGTTGTGGAAATCAAATTCCACTTTGTTGTATTCCTGGAATTCTATTGCAACAACTATAGTATCATCTGATATCAGATTATTCGAATCATCATATGAATCTCTATCCAGCTTACATTCGAAATGAGGACCTCTCATATAATGCTCTCTACCATCTGCTGGCCACATCTGGACTCCGCCTCCGGCAACATCATAATCAACATCAAAACCCATTGCCTTTAATTCACCTATCGTACATGGAAGAGTAATCTCATGTCCGAAGATTTTCGGAGTCCCCGTAATTAAGGTTGACTGTGGATTAAAAGTAGTTTCCGTTGGTTCAGTAGTTGTTGAAGTGATCCGGGAACTATGTCCAAAAATAAAAAACAGGATAAAGCTCAAAACCATAAACACTTGTCCTAAAACCAGGATAATTATCCCGGCAAGTCCAAACTGCCAGCCACGCCTTTTCCCGTTCCTTGACGAGATCATGCCTGCAATCGAGAAGACAAGTGTCGCAAAAAAGCATATTAAAACACCCGCAGTAAGCACGGTGTCCAGGACTTTCGGCAATTTTACAGGCAGCCGTAATAAGACACCAATACCTAAAGTTAAAAGAGAAAGAATAAAACCGGTAAGACTGAGTCTGCTTAACTTACGCACTTTTTGCGTTGACTCAGTTCCGCTTTGCGGATTGCCGCGATCAAGATCTTTTACCATAAGCGCCCCCTCATATGCTTAATCAGTAAATACCTAAAACCACTTCAAATATATTTATTATACCATCACGGAAATTAGAGATTGTTTTGCAAATATATCCCTGTATACAAGAAAGAGGTTGCCTCATATGAGACAACCTCTTGGATTACTACTTTAGCAAAGAACCTTACGCTCTTTCAACTTTGCCGGAACGAAGGCAACGTGTGCAAACGTTCATTGACTTGGGGGTGCCGTCAACAACAACCTTAACTCTGTGTACGTTAGCCTGCTGCGTAGTAAGCGCGCGTCTTGAAATCTGTGAACGCGTGATTCTAATCTTTCTGCCGAAGAACATATCTTTCTGGCAAACTTCACACTTAGCCATGCAAACACCTCCTGTTAGAATTCAAATGCCTAAGAATAATACCACAACCGATTTAAGAGTGCAACAAGTTTTTTGGCCGCTTTGCAAGTAAATCAGACTTTTTTTCAGGTTAAGTCACCTTGCTGCTGAATAAGCGCCTTATCGTTATGATTCTCTCACATATTGCGTCGCCGGAAGAGAAGTTACGGAGCCTTACCGTGGTCCTCGCAGGCGAGATCATAAAGAGCGTTCCGGTATCCGTGCAAACGGCCATTTCATATATATTCTTGTCACTCGGATCTTTGGGGTCCGACAGGAATATAATGTCGCCCGGAAGGATCTGGTCGATCATTATCTTACCCGTAACGGCGTCAGGCTGGGGAATGATCTCTGTTCCTGCCTTGGCCTGATCCTCCATCGTTCTGGGGATCTGAATGCCGTTTACTTCGGCACTTACATAGACAACGCCGTTTACGGAAGCACCTTCTATGGACATGCCGTTTTGGATATATCTGCTGTTAACAAAGGTAAGCACCGAGCTGACAAAATAACGGCTGGATACTTCTTCCGTCTCGGCTCTGGGCGGAAGCTCGATAACGCCTGATGAACCGATCCATCCCGTATCACCGCCCGGAAGCGCTACCTGATAAACGCCCTCTCTCTTAATATCTGCATAAAGGACTGTGTTCATCATTACCTTCTTGATCAAGGTACCGTTGCTCGCGTGGGTCATGACGTTCTTCGAAGGATCGGATACTATGAGCTTATATTGGTGGATATCGGGTTCGATCGAATCAGTATCGGCAACAAGGCTCGTCTCCTTAACAAAGCCCGTAAGGCCATCCATGGTCTGGATCCTGCAATAGCCGTTCTTGGCGGAACTGACATATTTGACCGGCTCGTTATAAAGGACTTCAGCAATTCTCGTCGTGGACGGATCAGGTTCGCTCATGAGCGCTACCGTGCTGTCCTTGACCACCCTGAAGCTATCATCTTCATATTCGAGATTGATTACAGGCTCGACGAAGAGTTCGATGTTCGTACCTTTGAAGAGGTCAGGCAGTACTCTCGGGAGAATGTAGAAGACACCGACGATAAGAAGGATGAATGCAGCAACTGCTATAGCCAGGCTTATGAATTTTCTCTTCTTAACGCCGCCTAAGGTTGCCTGCTTTCCGGAAAGACCCCACTTCTCTTCCATGTCTTCGGCACTGCCGTACTGCTCTTTACCCTCATCCATATCCTTGAGGAAAGGGAGATTTACCGGGCGCTCTAAATGCCTTATCGTCTTGGGCGGGATCTCTCCTCCCACCTGAGGTTTCTTTTTGCGCTCGAAAATCTTGAAGATTCCGCCGCCTTCCAGCTTATCCCGTCTCTTCATCATTACTTCTCCACAAGCATCACGCAGTAAGCTATTGCCATTCCGCCGTCATGTGAAAGACTAAGGGAGACAGAACTCATCCCAAGGGCATTTGCATGTTCCAGAGCACCGCCCGTAAGCTTAACGCTTGGCGTCCCGCGCTCATCCTTAACGACTTCGATGTCATGCATGCCGACACCTTCACTCATTAGACCGGTCCCGAGCGCCTTGCCGACCGCTTCCTTGGCGGCGTATCTGGCGGCATAGCGCTCAGCCTTCCTGTTAAGATCCTTTATGGAATTGCAGTATTCTATCTCAGCTCCCGTAAAGCACTTATCGATAAAAGCCTGATTGTTGTCTTCTATCTTCTTTACGAACCTTGATACATCAACAATGTCGATCCCGCAGCGAACATTCATCGGAAGTATCTTACCTGCCTTCCGAAGATATCTTCTTTGCTGACTGCAGCTTGCCGCTGATCCTCATATCACACTTCTTTACCAGTTCATTTACCGGGAAAGGCGTTACGAGCACGGTATTAAGCCTTGAAGCTGCTCTTGTCTCCAATATGGTATTCAATACCGACCCTACGTTGTTGGAAAGCGTTACGGTATCTGCAAAATCATCGATAACGAGGAAATCTATGTGCTTCAGCGCTTCTAACGTATCGGTTCCAAGTGATGACAGTTCTTCACATTTGGCATAATAAGCGCTCTTGCCGAGCTTGATCGCTGTCTTGCATACGCAGATCGACAGAAATGTCTTGCCTGTCTGCGGAGGAGCAGAGTAAACATATATGTATGATCTTGATTCTTCTTTGCTCTTTCCGATCAGTTCTTTGAGAAGGTCATTCATCATTCCCTTGATCTTCTTCCTTCCGGCAGCATCGCCAAGATAATCATCCCTGTAATTCTTCATCTTATAGGACGGATAATCAGCCATTCCGCTCAGTTCATAGCACATCTCAAGCTCATTTTCCCTGCAGGAACAGACACTTGTCTTACCGTCAGGTGTCTTTACAAAGCCCGTGTCGCCACACTCACTGCAAATGAACTTCTCTTCATCGAAATCAGGCTCGATGTTATTTCTGGCTATGATCTTGTTTCTCTTTGTCAGGAGCTCTTCTTCAGCGATATCGAATCTCTTGATAAGGCGCTCATCCTTATCAATGACGGCAATGAACCTGCTGTTGCGGACTTCAAGGATCTGGTCATCTATATCCTTAAGCTCCGGACACGCCTTATATACGCGGCTTATACTGTTCTGCCTGTTGATATCTCTTGTGGCAGCGACTTCGGTGAGACTCTCGCTTATGAGTTCTTTAATCGTCTTCATATCAATCTCCAAACATACCGAGAATATCGTCAGGGGATTCATTGTCATCCTCATTTGTATTCTCTGAAGCCTTGGGTGTCACAGGTTTGTCTGAACCTGAGCCTGCAATGCCTGCCTCTTCACCGGTAACCCATGTTGAGCCTGCGACAGCCTTCCTTCTGGTGGCCTTGCGCTTGTTCTCCTTGTGTTCTTCTTCGCTGAATCTTGCAGCTTCTTCAGCAGTCTTTATGCCCTGGTCGTGCCATTTTGTAAGAGTGTCTCCGACATTCTTAAGTGTCAGATTGCTCCTGAATTCATTTTCTTTGAAAGCCAGTGTAACAAGCTCTTCTGTCGCGCCGAGATCTTCTGCCCAGCTCTTTACACGGTCAAGGTCCAGACCGTTAAGACGCTTGCGCATAAGGCTTCCCGTGAGCTTAATGAGCTTGCTTGTACGCTTGCTGATCTCAAGCTGCTTTTCGAGGCTCTTGATATCCGTATAACCCTTCTGATACCATTCGCGCGCTTTATTCTCCATTAGTATGTTGGATCTGTGGATGGACTGTTCGTATCCCTCTTCGAAAAGCTTGTAGCATACCATTCCTTCGAACTTATACTCATACAGGCACTTATCGATGAGCCTGTAGAAGATATAAGGAAGTTCTCCCTGATAGAAAGTCTTCGAAATGGATTCGGCGAGAGTCGTCCTCTCCTTCTCGTCACTCTTAAGGCCGGTAAGATCGGGATCATCGCCTCTGGCCTTCTTAGCCTGAACGTATTCTTCCACCTCACGTGCCTTTATATCATCGAAAGAATAAGTCTTATCCTTGCGGATAATGAGTCCTGCAGCCATGAGTTCTGCCATGGCCTTGTCTGTCTCTTCATCGGGAATGATCTTGAACTTCTTTACTGTGTTCTCGTCAAAGCTGTTCTTATCGCCCGTCATGTTGATCCAGAGATAAACGAGCAAAGCATTCTTGCTTAACTCCTGAGCATACCTGACGAGAAATATATCGGGCAAAAGACTGTCATTTATGAGCAGTCTTGATAATTCGTCTTTGCCTTTCTCTCTTCCCATACTTTTAAAACCGGACTCCTTGATTTGCTTTGCTAATTATAGCATGGATTAAGCCTGCTAAAGGGTAAAGCTTGGGGCAAACTTCACTGTTTTTAGGACAAAAATGAGGCTGTCTCAAACTTGAGACAGCCCCACAAAGTTTTTAAGTTGATCTTAAGGATCAAGCCTCGCTTGCCTTCTTAACATAAGAAGCATAACGATCTCTGGAATCCTGATAGCATCTCTGGAAGAGGCCGTCAACAACTTCTGCATCGTACTTCTTGTAGAGAGAGTTGTAACGGACTTCTGCCTTGAGGAAGTCGAAGAAGTCAGCCTTAGGCTCCTTGGAATCGAGAGTGAAAGGATTCTTGCCCTCTGCTGCGAGAGAAGGGTTGAATCTGAAGAGGTGCCAGTAACCGCACTCAACAGCTGCCTTTTCTCTGTTCTGAGCTACCTTAAGGCCGCCCTTGATACCGTGGTTGATACAAGGAGCATAGCAGATAACGAGGGAAGGTCCATGGTAAGCTTCTGCTTCTGTGAATGCCTTGATGAGCTGGTTCTTGTCAGATCCCATAGCAACCTGAGCAACGTAAACGTAGCCGTAGCTCATAGCCATCATACCGAGATCCTTCTTCTTAACGTGCTTACCGCCTGCAGCGAACTGAGCAACAGCACCTTGAGGTGTGGACTTGGAAGCCTGTCCGCCTGTGTTGGAGTAAACCTCTGTATCGAGAACGAGAACGTTGACATCCTCACCTGTAGCGAGAACGTGGTCAAGTCCGCCGTAACCGATATCGTAAGCCCATCCGTCACCACCGATGATCCACTGTGATCTCTTCATGAAGAAGTCCTCATAATCGAGAGCCTTCTTAGCAGAATCAGAACCTTCAGCCTTGAGAGCTTCAGCGAGCTTCTCTGCGATCTCACGTGTATTCTCAGCAGAATTGTAACCGTCGATCCAAGCCTGAGCTGCAGCCTTGAGATCCTCAGAAGCTGTATTAGCTACTGTCTCCTCAACGAGCATCTTAGCTCTTGATCTGAGCTGCTTGTAACCTAAGTACATACCGAGACCGTGCTCAGCGTTGTCCTCGAAGAGGGAGTTACCCCATGCAGGACCGAATCCTCTGTAGTTTGTTGTGTAAGGCATAGAAGGAGCAGAACCACCCCAGATTGAAGAACAACCTGTAGCATTGGAGATCTGCATTCTGTCGCCGAAGAGCTGTGTAAGGAGCTTAGCATAAGGAGTCTCTCCGCATCCTGCGCATGCGCCGGAGAATTCGAGGAGGGGCTGCTCGAACTGTGAGCCCTTAACTGTAGCCTTGTTCATCGGGTTATCCTTGTGAGAAAGTGCTACGCAGTAATCCCAGTTCTCAGCTTCCTTGAGGTTATCCTTAAGAGGAGCCATTGTGATTGCCTTCTCCTTAGCGATACAAGACTCAACGCAGACACCGCAGGAGAGGCAGTCCATAGCGGAAACCTGGATCCTGAACTTCATGTTGTCGTAAGGCTTCATACCCTGCTTTGTCTCGAAAGGTGCGTTAGCAGCCTCTTCCTCTGTGAGGAGGAAAGGACGGATAGCAGCGTGAGGGCAAACGATAGAGCACTGGTTGCACTGAATACACTTGGAAGCATCCCATACAGGAATGTCTACTGCTGTACCACGCTTCTCGTAAGCTGCTGTACCCTGAGGGAATGTACCGTCTTCCATGCCAACGAATGTGGATACAGGGAGCTTGTTACCTTCCTGTCTGTTCATTACGTTAACAACCTTTTCGATGAACTCAGGAACAGCCTTCTTCTCAACGGGCTTATCCTCAGCTGTCTTCCAGGAATCAGGAATGTCAACTGCAACAACTGCATCAACACCAGCGTCGATAGCAGCATAGTTCATCTGAACGACATCGTCACCCTTCTTACCGTAAGACTTGAGAGCTGCCTTCTTCATGTAGTCAACAGCCTGGTCAACAGGAAGGATTCCGGAAAGCTTGAAGAATGCGGACTGGCAGATTGTGTTGATTCTTCCGCCGAGACCGATCTCCTTAGCCTTAGCAACAGCGTCAATTGTATAGAACTTGATGTTGTTGTTAGCGATATATCTCTTCATGGAGCCGGGGAGTCTCTCCTCGAGCTCTTCTCTTGTCCACTGTGTGTTGAGGAGGAATGTTCCGCCGGGCTTCAGTGTTGAGAGCATATCGTACTCATAAACATAAGACTGGTTGTGGCATGCAACGAAGTCAGCCTTGTTGATGAGGTATGTGGAACGGATAGGTGTGTCACCGAATCTCAGGTCAGAGATCGTGATACCGCCGGACTTCTTGGAGTCATAAGAGAAGTAAGCCTGAGCGTACTTGTCTGTGTGGTCACCGATGATCTTGATGGAGTTCTTGTTGGCACCAACTGTACCGTCTGCGCCGAGACCCCAGAATCTTGCCTGAACAACGCCCTCACCTGCAACTTCGATAGACTCGGAGCAATCGAGTGAAAGGAATGTAACGTCGTCATCGATACCGATAGTGAATCTTTCCTTAGGCTGATCCTTCTTGAGTTCCTTGTAAACTGCAAGAATTGTCTCAGGTGTTGTATCCTTTGAACCCATACCATAACGGCCGCCGATGAGCTTAGGAGCATTCTTGCCGACATAAGCAGCAGCAACGTCGAGGAAGAGAGGCTCTGCGTAAGAACCGGGTTCCTTTGTTCTGTCGAGAACTGCGATAGCCTTAGCTGTAGCAGGGATAGCCTCGAGGAGCTTATCAGCACAGAAAGGACGATAGAGGTGAACCTTAACGAGACCAACCTTCTCACCGTGAGCGTTGAGGAAGTCGATAACTTCTTCAGCTGTCTCGCAGACAGAACCCATAGCGATGATTACTCGGTCAGCATCAGCTGCACCATAGTAGTTGAAGAGCTTGTAATCTGTGCCACGGATCTCGTTGATCTTATCCATGTAGTACTGAACCTTATCAGGTACTGCAAGATAGAAAGGGTTGGAAGCTTCTCTGCCCTGGAAGTAGATATCAGGGTTCTGAGCTGTACCACGGAGTGTCGGGTGGTTAGGAGAAAGAGATCTCTTACGGAAAGCCTTGATTGCCTCATAGTCAACCAATGATCCGAGTGTATCGTAGTCGATAACCTCGATCTTCTGGATCTCGTGTGATGTACGGAAACCATCGAAGAAGTGGAGGAAAGGAACTCTTGTCTTGATTGTTGAAAGGTGAGCAACTGCTGCGAGGTCTGCAACTTCCTGAACGGAGTTGGAGCAGAGCATTGCGAAACCTGTCTGACGGCAAGCATAAACGTCTGCGTGGTCACCGAAAATGTTCAGTGCGTGAGCAGCGAGAGCTCTTGCGGAAACATGGAATACGCAAGGGAGAAGCTCGCCTGCGATCTTATACATGTTAGGAATCATCAAAAGGAGACCCTGTGATGCGGTATAAGTTGTGGTTAAAGCACCTGTAGCAAGTGAGCCATGAACAGCACCGGAAGCGCCGCCTTCAGACTCCATCTCGACGATGTTAACCGTCTGTCCGAAAATATTCTTTCTGCCCTGCTGTGCCCATTGATCGGTGTGGTCAGCCATAGGCGAGGACGGTGTGATAGGGTAAATTGCAGCGTTCTCAGTAAATGCATACGAAGTATACGCAGCAGCCTCGTTACCGTCCATGGTTTTCTTTGTCAGTTCTGCCATAAACATGATCTCCTTTGGAAAATTCTTTGTAAGTCCCCTCCCCGAAGAGAGAGTCCTCTAATAATGACTGAATAATTATAAACCCATTTAGTCAAGAATGGGGACATAAAACAGAAAATTTATATATTTATTTTTTATTAAAAGAGCTCCCTTCAAAATCGAAGAGAGCTCTTGTTGTTTTTCACTGCTGCGAAAAGATTTTCTAAGGTATCAGCCGCCAGTGTTCTCCGGAGGCGTAGTAGGCTGTGCCGGAGGATCTGTCGGTTTTGCCGGAGGATCAGTCGGCTTTGCCGGAGGATCTGTCGGCTTTGCCGGGGGATCAGTCGGCTTTGCCGGAGGATCTGTCGGCTTTGCCGGAGGATCTGTCGGCTTCGGAGCCGTTGTAGGCCCCTGCGTAGGATCTGCCTTCTTTGTAGGTACAGGTGTAGGAGATGCAGAGCCGATTATCTCGCCTGTATTCTTGTCGATCGTGGCATATGTACCGTCAGCCTTCTTGGTACCTACGTTGATCTTCTTGCCATAAGAACCATAAGTGGTCGTGGTGATGAAATCACGCTTGATTTCCTTGCCGTCCTTATCCTGCCAGATCTTGTATGTCTTGATCGTTAAGCCCTTGTGCGCCTGTCTGACGACCTTGGTCTTACCGACTGCCATGGTCTTATCTTCTTCATATACTGTTTTGCCTGCTGCAGTGGAACCGACACATTCACTTCTGAGGACGATAGTCTGCTCATCAGGAAGTCTCTTGCCGTAGATCTGGGCATGAACTGTTCTGTCCTTGGACTCGAACCACATGACAACGATGATCTGGTAATCGGTGTCGTTCTTGAACTTGAAGTCGAGATCAGGCCAGTTAACAGTAGCATCAAGACCCTCGAGAACGTAGTCGGAAGGCCATGCGTGTGCTGAACGCTTTGTTATCTTGAGGTCGGACTTCAATACAGCGTTATAGAGCGTGCTGCTTACCTGGCAGACACCGCCGCCTAAGCCCTGCTCATACTGGCCGCCGAGGATAACCGTAGCTTCCTTAAAGCCGTTAGCTGTCGTTCTCTGTCCTACGACCTTGTTGAAAGAGAACTCCTCACCGGGTTTTAAGATGGTGCCGTTGATGTTCTTGCATGCCTGATTAAGGTTATTGTTACGGTTAGCGTTATTGGAAGCCTTTGTTGTGTGTTCACCGATAAGACCGAAGTTAGCCTTGATCTTCTCTGTCGTGATCTCAGGTTCCTTAATGATGGACGGAACTACGACAGAACCTGTGTATTCCTTCTTTGCAAAGAGTTCATTAACCTGATTGACAGCGCCTTCGATATCGATCGTCATACCTGTCTCTTCAGGAGTGATGGTGAATTCCTTGGTATCGGGATTGAACTCGCCGATCTCAGCGTCCTTTACTGTTGAATACTGATCGATGAGCGGATCTAAGATGGCATGAACCTTCTCGGATACGCCGTCGATAGATACTGAATAGGATGTCTCGTAATTAACAGGATTGTTCTTGAGCTGTTCCCTGTAATTGAAAACATCGATGATGCTCTGGTAATCGGTCTCATCCAATGTTCTGTGCTGTGCAAAAGCATTTTCGACAACTTCCTTTGTGTTGTATTCGAACTTAGCATCAGAGAAGTCAAGAGGATATACCTTGCCGTCAAGCTTAAGCTTGTAGTTAACGTCTACAGGGGACTTTGCATCCTTAAGAGCCTTGTTGACAGCTTCTGTTGCCTGCTCTACAGTCATGCCGCTGACATCTACATCATCGATAAAAGTGCCGGGATAGAAAGTGTTGGCACCCTGGCTTAACTCGGCATAAACGTCCTCTGCCTTGAGCTTTGAGACTGTGCCATCAGCCATGGTAACTTCAACATGCGGTTTGAAATATCCCGTGTAATAGAGATATCCGTAGAATCCGCCTGCGCCAAGAAGAACGACAGCAGCAGCCACGATACCGATGATCAGGCCTGTCTTGCCCTTCTTCTTTCTGCCCTTGGAACGCTTTGCAGCATTCTTTGCGCTCTGTGAACCGCTCTTGGGAGCTGCCTTGGAAGCAGTCCTGGGAGCAGACTTCGTGCTCAGAGAACTGCTCTTTGCGGAGCTCTTCGGAGCACTCTTATGTTCGGGGACCCTGGCTGCTTCAACTCTTACGGGTGCGGGAATATTAGACTCGCTGCTCCTGACAGGAACGAGCGCTGTGTTCCTGACTTCAGCAGATCTGGATGGTGCCTGTCCGGCTTTTCTTTTCATACTTTTACTAACCCCACTTTATTAGGACATAGTTGTCCTTATGATCCAAGCACAATAATATACATAGTTATATCAACTTTCAACCGCGGCAATGTCGCAGATTGAATGAAAAATATGGTATATTTGTCATTTCTTCTTGAAAAATCGTTTATAATCCTCGTGGAGAATTAAAAACCTATGGACAGAAGATATAAAGCACTGCTTGCCGCGGACATGGATTACACGTTGTTGAGCCCCGGCAAGGACATTCCCGAAGGCAATAAAGAGGCTATCAGAGCCTTAAAGGATTCCTCTGTGGCATTCACGATCGCCACGGGGAGATCTTCTTTCCTGGTCGGGAAATTTGCTGAAGACTTAGAGATCGATGTCCCGATAATAACCAGCAACGGCGGTTCGCTTTTCGATGCCTCCGCAAGACGCCAGTTCGCTTCCCGCGACTTCGAAGATTCCAAGATAAGGTCGCTTCTGAGATTTCTCATGGACAGATCTGCCGATGCATCTCTTTATTCGGATGAAGGCATCTTTTTTGCGCCGTGCTCTTCAAGAAGAGGCTTCGTGGAATCCTACAATAAGGGCCTTCCGCTGTCCAAACAGTCTCCTATGATCGATATCGGAAAGGATTTCCCGAACCTGGAAAAGATCCCGCATTTCAATAAGATCCTTCTGATCAGCGCGGATGAGGAACTGGTCAATACCCTCTCCTCCGACCCTGAACTCGAAGTAATCTCTTCTGCGCCCAATCTTTTCGACGTCATGTGCAAGGGTGTTACCAAGGGAAACGCGCTCTTAAGCCTGGCAGATTATCTGGGGATCCCCCGTGAGAATACATTCGCGATCGGCGACAGCGACAACGACATCTCCATGATCGAAGATGCCAAGTACGGCATCGCCATGGGAAATGCCACGGACGGCGTTAAGGCTGCCGCTTCTTATATCACCGCAAATTATGACAGCCTCGGCTTTGCCAAGGCTGTCTGTGAATACGTTATTCCGTTGGTTGGATCGTTTTAGTTAAGCTTTGACTTAACGTAATCCTCGACCTGTCCCCTGATCGTCTCAAAGGACTTCTCTGCAGTATCCTTATCAGAATCGTAAACGCCCATGTAGATCTTAAGCTTGGGCTCCGTACCTGAAGGTCTTGCGCATGCCCAGTCGATCCCCTTGTTGCCGCCGAGCTCATAGAGGAGAACGTTGGACTTGGGAAGAGTGATGTCAGATACCTTTACGCCGTCTTCAGTGAAGTCGTAACGCTTGGATTCCTTATAATCACGGACTGCAGTAACCGTTGCACCGCCAAGGAGGCTCTTCGCGCCTTCAAGATCCCTGCACTCGGAGAGTTCTTTTCTTAATTCGGCCATGCACTTGCCGATCTTCTCGATTCCCTCTTTGCCTTCCAGAGTGCAGCTGATCGTCTTCTCGATTCCGTAGCCGTACTTCTCATAGAGGTGGTCAAGTCTGTCAGCCAGAGTCTCGCCCTTCTCGAAAGATGCGGCAGCCATGTTGCAGATGAGCATTGCGGCAACGACAGCATCCTTATCACGTACATCCACGCCTGCAAGATAGCCGTAGCTCTCTTCGAAGCCGAACTGGAAGTGCTTGTCACCGAATTCGTCGTCAAGCTTGATCCTCTCGCCGATGAACTTGAAGCCTGTAAGCGTCTCCTGGAGCTCAACGCCATAGTAGTCACAGATGCTCTTAACGAGCTTGGATGAAACTATCGTTGTAACGGCAAATGACTTGTCGGGAAGTGTGCCGAGCTGCTTCTTGGCATCGAGGATGTAATCCAGGAGCATAAGTCCCATCTGGTTGCCGGAGAAGCACTTGTACTTGACTTCGCCGTTCTCGATTACCCTTGCAGCTGCGCCGATACGGTCGGAGTCAGGGTCTGTGCCGAATACGAGGGAAGCATCAGTCTTCTTTGCAAGTTCGATCGCCATCGAAAGAGCTTCAGGGTTCTCGGGGTTAGGAAGGCTTACCGTAGGGAAATCTCCGTCAGGAAGTTCCTGCTCTTTTACGACGTGGATATTCTTGAATCCGACTGCCTCAAGGATCCTTCTTACGGGCTTGTTGCCTGATCCGTGCAGAGGCGTATAAACGATGCTCATGTCAGCCTGCCTGTCGATAGCCTTCTGATCTACAACGAGCTTTGTAAGCATATTTGTAAATGCCTCGTCGATCTCAGGTCCGAAGGAAGTTACAAGACCCTTTGCCTTCGCTTCCTCAAAGTCCATGAGCTTAATGCTTCTGATATCGGAAATAGCTTCGATGTTGGAAAGGACTGCATCGGCTGCTTCAGGCGGTACCTGTCCGCCGTCCTCACCGTAGACCTTGTATCCGTTATATTTTGACGGATTGTGGGAAGCGGTGATCATGACGCCTGCAAATGCCTTGAAATATCTTACCGAGTAAGAAAGGACAGGAACCGGTCTTAACTCGTCGGAGAGCTTTGACGGGATTCCGTTTGCAGCAAGGACCTGAGCCGTGATCTGAGCAAACTCCGGAGAGAAGTGTCTGGAGTCATAAGAAATGACTACGCCTCTCCTGATTGCCTCTTCACCCTCGGAAAGGATGTATTTCGCAAGACCCTCGGAAGCCTTGGCTACCGTATAGACGTTCATTCTGTTTGTTCCGGCACCGAGCACGCCTCTTAAGCCTGCAGTACCGAACTCGAGATCTCTGTAGAATCTGTCTTCGATCTCTTTTGTGTCATCCTTGATCGCGATGAGTTCATTTCTTGTGCCCTCATCGAAAAAAGGATCCGTTGACCATAATTCATAAGCTTTCATAAAATCCATGATTCAAACCTCCCAAGCACTGATTCATTATTAAGATACTAGTTTTGATTTTGTTTTTCTTTCATTTTCTGGCGGTTTTTGTCGATGACGACGAAGGCTGCCAGAAGCACTATGCCGGCACAGCTTACCAATGCACCGCCCTTAAGTCCCGGTGCAGTAAACACAAGTTCTGCCGTATGGCTTCCCGAAGGAGCATCAAATGCGATGAACGCATTCTGATATACCTTGTATTCGGCAGGTGCGCCGTCGATGAGGAGCTGCCAGCCGTCCTCGGCAGGGATCGTGGTGATAACGGTCTCATTCTGATCCAGGTCTTTTACACTGAACTTTGCATATCCGTCGGAGACCAGATCGGCGCTTACCTTCGATCTGTCGACATTTGCAAACTGGGCGGAGAATGCGGCGCTGTCAAAAGTTGCGAACCTGACGTTCAGGAATGACCATTTCGAATCCTTGCAAAGGAAAGATACCTTGACGGTCTCACCTTCATCAAAGCTTCCGACTCTGAATATCTGGGAATAGTAAGTATTCGACGAGAAGTCCGTGATCCTTATGCCGTTTACATAGATCTCGGTATAATCGAGGATCCTTCCGGAAACAATCGAACCATAGATCTCATCCGTGGAAGGAGCCTTGAATTCATACTCGATCGCGATAGGAAGCTTCTCATTGGTCCTCTGAATGGTCGTGATGTTGTCATTGAGCTGACTTTCGACCGTGGACTCCAGACCAAGAGGATCCTGGGCGCCCTTTGATTTGTCCTTCTTCTCATTTGAAGTGCCCTTGGTAAGGAACTCTTCTCTTGTCATGTAATCATTGAGATTGAAGAAGACTCCGTTAGTGATCTTGGGCTCTCCGATAACGCTCGCGTCGATGTCCTTAAAGAAATCCTCGGTGAATGCTTCAGGGAACAATGAGCGGTACCACTCATTCTGGAACTTATAGTAGTTCTTCTCCGACGCATCCTTTTCGAGCTTGTAGTAATCGAATTCCATGGCACCCTTATCTGCTGCAAATGCGAGCGGTAGCACGTCGTCATTGGCATAGAAATACATTCCGGATCCGTAGGAATCCTTGCCTTCAAGACGGTAAAGAGACAGATTGCGTCTTGTCGAGATCGATCCGATCGAGAAGAAACTGTCGACCGACGGGCAGGCAAATGTATGTCCGACCGCAAAGTAATTGTAGTTCGTCTGCATTCCGAGCTGCTTCATGAAGCGCTGCATCTTCTTGTTTGAATTAGAATTGAAGAACGACAGGCCGTTGTAGTTGCCGTAGAACGCTTCGCCTTCTTCACAATAGAACTTGGTCGTAAATTCCGGTGCCTTCTCATTCTCGGCTCTGAAAGCACCTGTCATTGCACCGCGCGCCTTCGCATATTTACCGAATTCCTGCTCTGCAACGATCGACTGACTGTATTCCGAAGCAGGGCCTCCGAACAAAGTCATCGACTCTATGCCGTTGCTGAGCATCGGTCCTGCGAAGATGGCTTCGAAAACAACGAACAGCGACATAAGGGGTGCTAAGAGCTTAGGCATGTCCTTAAGCTGCTCGTGCCAGTTCTTAATGCCGAATCCCATCAGGAAAAGTGCGTAAGCTGCTGCGAGGAGCACGTTATAGATCACGGCATCAGAATGTCCCTTTATCTCTCCGAACGAGTAATCGATGACGACAAAGAGATATATGACAAGAACTGCCTTGATGATGTCTTTTCTGGTAAGTTCCTTGACCCTGAAAAGCACCTTCATCGAGATGATCAGGAACAAAGGCAGGAATACAAATGCATGTCTGTGCCAGAACCAGTTAGGATCATCGAAGACCTGCCATGCCTTATCCAGAGGATAAACGGCGGTCGACAGGAATGCTCCGAGAACGCAGAAAGCGTGGATCTTTCTCTCTCTTCCCTTAAAGACCGGGCTGATGAAATAGATCAGGAGCAAAAGCGTTACCAGAAGACATACGAAAAGGAACGGATAATTGCTCGGCAGCACATCTGAGAAATCCCTCGGTTCGCCCAGGATCATCATGTGGATGAACGTAAGGGGCGTATATGTAAGAGCGTCGCTTCCCCTGCTCGAGATCGTCTGATCGGCGTTTCTTATCGTATCAAGTCCTACAGGCACCAGCATTACGGCTGTGATAAGCCCCGTAAAACCTGCTGTCAGGCCATATCTGACGCAGATGCCGAGTGATCTTTTGATCGGCACCTTCTCTTCGAAAAGTCTGATGACAAGATAGAGAAAGCAGGCGATGCCGGCCATATATGCAATGTAATAATTCGAAATGAACAGGACCAGAAGCGTTATGACAAGTCCCGCATAATTCTGCTTCTTTATGAACTTCTCCGTGAAGAAAAGGATCAGAGGAAGGAGCATGTATCCGTCGAGCCACATGATCTGGAAGATGAATGCCTGTGAATAGAGCGAGAATGCATACATGATCCCCAGAAGGACCGGCCAGAATGTCTTCCTGTCTTCAGTCCTCGAGCCGAGGAACATGGACATGAAAGCAGCAGAAAGGCTGAGCTTGAGCGTAACTATCACAAGGACCGCAGTGTCGATCTGCGATTCTTCAATAAGCAGATAGATCAGGTTAAAAGGGCTCGCAAGATAATAACCGAACGTACCTATAAAGTTCTTGCCGAGTCCGAGCTTGAATGAATACGAAATGTACTGTATGAGGTGCCCCTGAGGCACAGTTCCGAGCTCGGTGATCTTGCTTCTTAAAAGTGCCAGAAAAGGCGCATACTGGGCCTTCAAGTCACTTTGCAGAAATGAATATTCACCCAAAGGATATTTGTTGCATAACAGTATTGCCGCTATATAAAGGACCAATGTCGCGAAAAACGCATACAACGGGCGAAGATCTGTCTCCCCGCGGCTTTTTGAAGAGGACTTTAGTGAGGGTTTGACTGATGTCTTTTTCGAAGACCTGCCATCAAGACTTGAGAGCTCTTTCATTATCGTTCCGCCCTTTCTCCGGCATTTTATTGTCACTTACAATATTTTTTGATTATAATACAAACAGATTATTTAATCTATTTGCGGCTGTGTCTCACTTCGTTCGCACAAGTGCCGCAAACAGATTAAATAATCTGACAAGCAGACGGAAGCGTCTGCATGATCAAAGGAGAATTGCCGTGCTGATCAGTCTTATCATTCCCTGCTATAACGAAGAAGGATCTTTGCCGATCCTTTATGAAGCACTCTGCGATGTCAGAAAATCAGACACGGCCGACAGGAATTACGAGTTCATCTTCGTAAACGACGGAAGCCGCGATAAGACAGCAGATATCATCAGAGATCTCGCGGCAAACGACAAAGGCGTTAAGTATATCTTCTTCTCCAGGAACTTCGGCAAGGAAGCCGCAATGTATGCGGGAATGGAAAAAGCCAAGGGCGATTACATCGCAATACTCGATGCCGACATGCAGGATCCCCCGTCACTCATCCCCGAGATGATCAAGGACTTGGACTCCGGCGAATACGATATCGTTGCAGCAAGACGTGTTACACGCAAGGGCGAGCCCAAGATAAGGAGCTGGTTTGCACGCCGTTTCTACAGGCTCATCAACCGCATGTGCGACGTTGAGATCGCAGACGGCGCGAGAGACTTCAGGCTCATGAAGCGCGAAGTTGTCGATGCCATCTTAAGCGTTACCGAGCGCCAGAGATTCTCAAAGGGTATCTTTGCCTGGGTAGGATTCAGGACCAAGTGGGTCGAACATGAGAATGTCGAACGTGTTGCCGGCGAGACCAAGTGGAGCTTCTGGAAGCTTTTCAGATATGCAATAGACGGCATCGTGGCATTTACCACAGCACCTTTGCGTATCGCAACATATATGGGTTTCTTCTTTGCGTTCGCAGGCTTTGCTTATATGCTTTACTACTTCATCAAAGCAATAGTCAGCCAAATCTGGACAGAAGTAGCAGGTTACCCTTCACTCCTGTGCTTCATCCTCTTCATCGGCGGACTGATCCTGATGGCACTCGGATTGATCGGTGAATACATCGGACGAATCTACATAGAATCCAAGGCAAGACCGATATACATAACTTCCGAAGAATCCAAAGACTGATAAAACAAAAGGCTGTCTTCAAAGGCAGCCTCTATTTTGTTCTTTTATCTCGCAAAATATCTGTAGAAGAAACTGTCCTCATAGCCTTCGGCGAAGAACTGTTCCTGAATGACTTCCGCATATTCCGCCTGATTGATGTTTCCGAATGAACCGATGTTCTCTTCCGCACCGGGTTCGCCTTCGATAATCGAACCGAATATAACAAAGAGGTTCAAAAGCGTCGTGAACATCATGACGACCACGGTAAGCATGATGGCCGCAGGCTTAAGCCAGCCCTTCTTTGTCGTAGGGGTGTTCTTCTGATCCATGATCTCAGCAACGACACCGGAAAGTCCGATGCACAAGAAGAACAGCGCCGGCATAGATCCTCTCATCGTAAAGTCGTTCATCTCGGAGATCCTGTAGAACGGCAATATGAGGAGTGTCACAACTGCTGCCCAGAAAACGGGATCAACCTTCCCGCGCTTATAAAGTATCACCGCAAAAGGAATGACTTCGATCAGGATGAATACGATATATGCGATGACGAACTTCAGCGGGCTGTCAAAATACTGCCAGGCAAAGCCCTTGTAACTTATGGCTGCAGAATTGGTCATATAGTAACTTCCGAATACCGCAAGGATAAGAAGAGCCGAGACGATATTGGCAGGACTTAATGCGTTGGTTATCGTTTTCGAGATCTTGCCTGCCCTGTGCTTCTTTGAAAACAAAGTTGCGGCAACCATCGGCAGGATGCCGAATACCGCCCATGGCGAATAACCGAATAAGATACCGGACGTAAGGCCAAGAGAGCGGGTGTTGTAAGACATCATGAGAAGGCACACTACAAGGAAGCACGGGATCATCTGGTTAAAGACGCTCGCCATCTCCCTGAAATTGCTGACATAGGACATCGACGTAACGTATCCTTCGAACCATCTCCATCCGTTATATTCAGTGAGTTCATAGACCATGTTCGGGATCGCATCAAGGCCTGAGAAGAATACGAAGATGAAAGGCACCCACGCAGTAAATCTCTTTATGACTGCACTTGCTCCCATGAGGGATAAGAATATCCCTATGGAATTCCATATGAACAGGACAAGATTGCCTGCATTAAAACCGAACATCTTGCCTGTAAGAGCTGCGGGCATCCAGTAGATAAAGTAATAAGAGAACGCCCTGTTGCCAGATGCCGACTTAAAGATCTCTATTACTTCGGGATTTGTCTGCGTCGAATAGTTATAGATTACGGGCCAGTCATAGTCTATCAGGTCCCTTAATATCGCACGCCTGTATTCATGGTCCTGCAGCGAATAGATATACTCGCCGACGCCGGATACATAAGAGATAAGCAATGCCGTTACGGCAAATCCGATGATGTAGGACACCGGCACTTCGAGAACAGTCTCAGGTGCAGAGAGCTTATGCCCGTCAGGATCATTCAGGCAGTCGGATACGGAATAGAGCAGTATCCCTGCAAATATCAGTGTCAGAGGGATCCCGACAGCAAGCTTCAGATATCCCATGAAAAACATAAACAGCGGGATCGTAAGGAACAGGACGATCGAAGCATAAAGCCAGGGGTATGGGATCTTTACGGTCTTGACTTCCCTTGAAGACCTGTCTTTGGTCCTGACAGTCTTCTTTGTCCTGGAAGTATCCCCTAATTGCTTTACTTCTTTCATTATCCTTTCCTTTTCTCCCGCCGTTTAGAAGTTGCTCTTAAGTTCAGGATCAGAGCTGAACCGTCATGAATTCGATAACCTGATCCTCGTAAGGTCTGTCATTATAATCTGTCTTTACAGAAGCAATCTTATCAACGACTTCGATGCCTTCGATCACCTTTCCGAAAGCAGCATACTGTCCGTCAAGATGAGGTGAATTCTCGTGCATGATGAAGAACTGTGATCCTGCTGAATCAGGATCCATAGCTCTTGCCATGGAAAGGACGCCTCTTGTATGCTTCAGATCGTTTCTTACACCGTTAGCGGAGAACTCGCCCTTGATCGTATAGCCGGGGCCGCCCATGCCTGTTCCTTGAGGGTCACCGCCCTGGATCATGAATCCCGGGATGACTCTGTGGAAGATAAGGCCGTTGTAAAAGCCCTTAGCTGCCAGGTCGACGAAGTTCTTAACCGTAATGGGTGCGATCTCGGGATAAAGCTCGGCCTTCATTACGCCGCCGTCTTTCATCTGGATCGTGATAATAGGATTTGCCATTGTTGTAATTCTCCTTATCTTCTTCTGTAAGATCTTAATATGTCGTCCTTGATCTTCCAAAGCTTAGGTGACAGGTCGACATAGTAGTTGTGAGGGTTCTCGAATCTCTTAACGGAATCCCAGAGTGAATCGAGCTCTTTTGTGCAGTAAGCTCTGATCTCACCGATAGCAGGCTTGTTGTAAACGAGCTTGCCGCCCTTGAAGATCTGGACCATGAGCTCTCTGGTCCTGTAATTCTCCAATACCTTGGACTTCCATGTGTTGTCAGGATCGAAGATCTCATAAGGTTCACCATTCGGTATCTCCTCGTCTGCGACCATGACGACGTCAGCCAAAGCCTTGCCTGTAGCGTTGTCGTAGAATCTTACGATCTTCTTGCTGCAGGGATTTGTGACCTTGCCGATGGAATCTGAGATCTTCATCTTCGGAATGATCGTGCCGTCTTCAGCTTCAACAGCAGCAATCTTGTATACGCCTCCGAAAACAGGCTCAGCCTTTGATGTGATGAGTCTCTCGCCTACACCGAAGGAATCGATGCATGCGCCCTGGCTTATGAGGTCTCTGATGAGGTACTCGTCAAGAGCGTTGGATACTGTGATCTTACAATCCGTAAGTCCTGCCTCATCGAGCATCTTACGTGCACTCTGAGTCATGTATGTAAGGTCGCCGGAATCGATCCTGATACCTTTGAGTCTCTTGC